>Ga0114979_10001554_pt1 | contig 15508 bp, 12 predicted proteins | sample S_140625_EF_Meta_FD_87315 | JGI IMG/M metagenome (GOLD analysis project Ga0114979, IMG submission 87315) | Freshwater microbial communities from Lake Simoncouche, Canada to study carbon cycling - S_140625_EF_MetaG | ecosystem: Environmental > Aquatic > Freshwater > Lake | place: Lake... | reverse complement strand
GGTTTCATCATGAACAAGATCCCTACTAAAGGTGTGGACGCTTACCGTTACCGCTACTCATATAAGTACGGCTCCTACGGAAACTATGGCGCATATGGCAAGTACGGCAACTACGGAGCTTACGGCTCTTACACACAGGCCTACGGAGCAGAAGCAGAAGCTATCGAAAACAAAAAAACCAAGCCAAACAAAAACAAACCGACTTCCGAGCCACCCAAAGAGGCTTAATCATGTCAGCCCAAAAGGCACTCTTCAAAGTTGTTTTCGTCTGCACAGGAAACATATGTCGTTCCCCTATGGCTGAACAAATGCTCATTGAAAAGGCTGCTAAGACTAAACTTCCAATTGCAGTGTCATCAGCTGGTGTGATGGCTATGACTGGAGATCCGATGACCCCACAGTCAGCGGATGCCATGGCTAAAAGAGGGTTTACTCCAACTAAGCACGTTTCTCAAGATCTAACTCCAAAGATTTTAGAAGAGGCAGACCTAGTCCTAACAGCAACGTTAGATCACCGAGGTGAACTAGCCAGAATGCTACCTAAGGCAAGTAAATACTCGTTCACTATTGATGAGTTTGCGAGGCTCACATCTTTTCTAAGGGCAGACCCAGAATTCCAAGAAGAGTTCAAGAGGAAGCCTAAAGAAACTAGGGAGCAGTATCTAAAAAGAGCAATACAGGCAGCTGTTCTGCTCAGAGGCATGGTCCCAACGAATCTTGACCCTAAAGACGTGGTAGATCCATATGGTGAAAGCATTGAGGTTTATAACCAGGTAGCTGAACACATCGATGTGATGCTAGAGATTATTGTGGACTGGATGAGCGCATGAGAAGAAAGAAGATGCGTGATTACTCCAAAGGAGTAATTCTGGTTGATGCCCTAGTTCTATTGGCAACAACAATGATTACCTATCTGTTCAACTATGGATCATTTCAGAGCACCGAAAGCATTCATGAAGATGGTTTGCTGAGATTGAACGTTAGCCCACAGTTCATCGGTTTCAGCATGGCTGTTACTTGGTTTGTGGCACTTGCACTTTTTAGAAGTAGAGACACGAAGATTCTTGGATCTGATAACGCAGAATATCAAAGAGTGCTGAATGCAACCATTACTGTTCTTGGACTACTAGCTCTTGCATCCTTGTACTTCAAGGTAGACGTTTCTCGTCTATACGTAACTGAAGTAATTGTTATTGGGTTGTTTGCTCTTCTGATTGCTAGAAGGCTTGGCAGAATCTGGTTGAACAATCAGCGTAGAGCTGGCAACTATACCAAAAGAGTCGCCATTTACGGGCCTAGTAATGAAATAGAGCTTGAATTACAAAAGTATGCCTCTCACAAAGAAGCTGAGTTTGAACCAGTGCTGACCATCGAAGATAACAACGTCTTGCTACTCAAATTTTTAGGTTCAGGCAAAACGATTTCTACAGACCTGACGCACTTGGCTGAAGTTTTATCAAAAGAAGACATTCAGGTGCTGCAAGTAGTTGGCTCGAGTCTTAGCTCCGCACAGATGCACAAAAGACTGCATTGGGCATTAGACGGTTGGGATATCAGCTTTGTCGTTTCACCGTCAATCACTGGAATATCAAGTGCAAGGCTAACTACAAGAGTTATTGCAGGCTCACCACTGTTGAAAATTACATCAACAAAGTTCACTGGCCCACAGTACTTTTTCAAGACCGTAATGGATTTGGTGGGAGGCCTTTTAGCTCTCCTTATTTCGCTACCTATAGTTCTGATCACTGCAGTATTCGTGAAGCTAGAAGATAAAGGCCCAGCCTTCTTTACTCAAACCCGAGTTGGACGAAACGGGAAACATTTCACAATGTATAAACTCCGCAGCATGAAAGTCGGAGCAGAGTTAGAACATGCTCAAAGACAACAGGCTTTGGCAGATCAACTCACTAACTCAAATATGTTCAAAGACCCAGAAGACCCGAGAGTTACCAAAGTTGGCAAGATCATCCGCAAGTACTCAATCGACGAACTTCCGCAGTTCCTAAACGTACTTAAGGGAGACATGAGCCTTGTTGGGCCTAGACCGCCACTCCTGTCAGAAGTTGAACAATGGCAAGGGCATGAAAACAGAAGACTACTTGTGAAACCAGGAGTAACAGGCCCATGGCAAATAGGCGGCAGATCTCTTCTCACTTGGGAAGAAACAGTAGCCATAGACCTCAACTACGTTGAGAACTGGTCAGTGCTTACGGACCTATCTATCATCTTCAAGACAGTTTTGTATGTTCTGAGAGGCAGTGGGGCCTTTTAGAATTCAGCCGATAAATGTTCTAATGTTTGCTAAGTAACGCTTAATGGCTTTTCTTTGTATCAGAGCAACAATTGAGAATACGAAATATCTTTTCCAGAGCCTTCTGGGTTCTCGGGATAGTCGAATTAGCCAATTTAGCCGCAAAGGTGTGGACCATGCAGGGTAGTAGTTCTTGACACCAAGCTGATCTAGCCAGCCGCCGCAAGTAGCTATTAAGCTTTCAACCTCAGGGAATTCCTTTTCGATAATTCTTTTAAGCTCAGTCGCAACCTTTTCTTGAAGCGGGGCTCCCATTCCAACCAAAATCAACTCAGGTACTTGAGATGTTCTACTGATTTCGGTAGAGACTTTTTCTAGGCAGGAATCATCCCCAGGTATGCTCCATAGGATACTAGCCGAGGGAAAGTGAAGGCAAAAATCGGAGAAATGGGCCTCTGCCGATCGTGAATCACCCCCTAGGAGACCAACAGTTACTGCCTTACCTTCTAACCATGAAGGCATGGAGTGATCTGCGGATGTATGGCTCAAGGCTCCGCCAGAAATAGCTCTGAGCAAAACTCCGTCAATGCCAACCGCATCAAACTCTTGAAGAGGAATTTCTGCGTTCATGCATTGAAGAACAGAGTAGTGATTTAGCCAAGTCACTAGTCCTCCATTGGGGACAGTTTTCACCGCTTACCATTCCTTTGTAACGAACGATAGACTTCGCCAAGCCTGCGCGAATGGGAGTCTGCCCCCAAAAGACATTACAAAACCATTAATAATTCTTCTTGTGGCCGAGAATCTCGCATGAGGAATTTTCCCGAAGTATTTTGACAAAACCGCAACAGATCCTTCAAAGTACTCGTTAACCCTCTGTGGCTTATAAGGATGTAAGACTCGGATGTCAGTTGAGTAACTTCCTTGGCATCCCCTAACAATCAGATTCAGCGCCAGATCAAGGTCTTCTGCAGATCCAACTTTTGCGCCTAAGCCCAATCGCTCGTCGAAGGTAAAGTCTTGCATCATTTTTCCGGCTACGAACAATGCTGCGCTAGCTGTATGTCTAAGGGCAACTTGAAGATCTATTTTTAACGGCAATTGCGGGCTTGGAATTTCCGGGAATGTTTTTTGTCCGGTGTCTATTACTCCAAGCATAAAATCCATTTTCGAAGACATAGTCTTCACCCTAGGTAAAAGCCCTTCTGGATACCAACAATCATCGTCGGGGAAACAAACCCAGTCCAAGTCATTAGGTCGGTAGGCCGACAGCAGCTCATTTCTTGCTTTAGATAAAGATATCTTCAAGGGGAGATTAACACTTTTCCAAATGTGTGAAGATAATTCAAGTGGCAAGGAGCAACCTCTCAAGCCTAAAACAATTCTCACCGGCTCGGATTGATTGGTAATTGACTCCAAAAATTTCTGAAAAGTCCCGTCCGATATCCTATCTTCAGACGTAACAACATAAGCAATCCACATGTTTTTATTGCCTTCGTTAGCTAAAGTTTAACCATGAGTGATCTGGGAGTTACCGTAATTATACCTGTGAGAAATGCAGTCAACTACATTTCGAGCGCTCTGGATTCCGTTTTGAACCAAACATCACCTCCTTCAGAAGTGATAGTCGTAGAGGATGGATCCACAGATGGAACTCTAGAACTAGTTGAAGGCAATTACGGGACAAGGGTGAAAATATTGAGCGGCCCTCAAACAGGAGCAGGGCCAGCAAGAAATTTAGGCGTGAATCACTCAAAAACGCCTCTAATAGCATTTCTGGACGCCGACGACATCTGGCATCCTGAAAAATTATCCAAGCAGTTGGCCGTATTTGAAAAAGGTACAGTTTTAGGGACCTACGCAGACTATTTTGTAGATTCAAAAAGCGGTAGAAGATATTTTGGAACATCAATTCGCACTAAATCTGATTCAGAATCTATCAAAATGATGCAGAGCGGTTCGGCACTTCCTTGTTTATTGAGTACCTGGCTCTTTGAAAGGGAAGTCTTTGACCAATTTGGGGGATTCAATGGAGAGTTTGTGTATGCGCAAGACTTTGAATTAGCGTTGAGATTAGCCTCGGGAGGCGCAAAGTTTAAGGTGGTTCGAGAAGTCCTTGCTGACTACAGAATTCATCAAAGTAGCGGGAGTTTTACAAATTACGTAAGTCAAAGATCATTTGCAGATTATTCCAGGTACAAACACGTTGATGGGGGATCTATGGATTTGAAGAATTGGAGAGACTCTTTTTGGACAACTAGAGCCAAAAGACATGCTAGAGCCGGCTACCTATTTAGGCTCGCGCTTGGGAATATGGGGAAGCCCCTCCCGATTAAAGCTTTAGCTTTGCTGTCATTGTCCATCGTTCTGGACCCTAAGGGTTTTGCTAAGAAGTTCAAGGCTCAAGCTAAGTTGAAGGGGCTATTTCAATGAGCTCTTGTTACGTTGTCCTAGCAAAACAGAACAAAGACGTCGAGTGACTAATTCCAGCAACTCGAAATTGCTTAAGAACATCCTGTTGAGCGGTGCATTAAACCACGCATTGATTGCTTTACTTGGAATTTTTAGGGTGCCGTTAGTAATAGGAACTTTTGGTACAGCGGTTTTTGCCTCTTACACCGCATCTCTAGGATTCTGGACTCTAATAGCAGCCGTGGGTGAGTCCGCAAGACAAAGAGTGAGAATAATCAACTTTTCAGGTAACTCCAGTCGATTTAATCAGAAGATTCTGTGGCAATCAGTTGGCTGCTCTTTGGGGATAGGTGTTCTCACGGGGGCATTCTTTTTCTATGCGGGCGGAGACGTTGCGCCTGATCTGGGGACATTTATCGTTGCTATGCTCTGCGGGGTCATTTACATTCCTTTCGCCATGGCTTTAGGAAGGCTTGAAGGCGAATTTAGATTCACTTCGGCTAATGTCGTGTTTTCGGTTGGCCAATTAATTGGCTTCCTTGTAACCCTCCTTGGTTGCTTTACCGGGCAAATTTGGCTAGTAGGTTTCTCTGTGTTGTTACCCTTCTTCCTGCCCGGAGTTTTTTCTGCATTGACCTACTTCACCAACAGGAACCGCAGAGCAGAGCAGAGCCATGCACAAGTTGGGTCAGTGGAAATGGAAGAGAACGGAAGTCGATCACTATTGCTGGCAGTCTTGTTTTTTGAGACTCTTGTGTATGCAGTAGATGGAGCGCTAGTTTTGAGATTCGCTGGACCAACTGAAGCAGCCACACTTGCTATTGTTCAGCGAATTTCAGCAGTTTTTGGAATTCTTCCTATTATCATGGCCCCTTTGGCTACTGCCTTAAACCTCAAGGAAAGCGTCAAACACCTTTCGACCAAGGTTAAAAAAATCCAAATTTATTTTGGATTAGCCCTAGTAGTCTTTGTGATGTTTATTGGATTTCCGCTCTTTCAATTCCTTTCGAATGACAAATTGGAGCTAAATCCTTGGACCCTGGTCGCAGCGAGTGTCACGGGTTTGATTCTCGCTTCAACTACCACAGACATTCAAAGCGCGAGTAGCCCTAGTCTAATTAGGGTAAAAGCGACGACAACAGCTATTCTTGCCTGTTGCAACATTCTGTTCACTATTGCCCTGTGTCCTATCATTGGAGCAACGGCTGCTTTTCTCAGCACAGGGATAGGTCAACTAATCTACTTCAGTGTCGTCAAAGGATTTCGAAGGAGATTGGATTGAAACTTAGATATGCTGATCTAATTTTGCCTTTGGCTGTACTGATCTCTCCTCTTGCGGCAGCAATTATCACCATTGTCGGTCGACCAAGAGTAGTGCTTGATTCTTTCTACAATCGCGTGTGGGAAGATAACTCCAGAGTCGGGTTTTTAGCAGCAATTATCGGCACACTTTTACTCGTTATTGTTTTACTCATTTCCTCTGTGAGGCTTAGGTTTGAAGAACTTCGAGGACAGAACATCCTCTCTTCAAATTTTTTCATTGCCCTTCTTTTTGTTGTCCTAATATCCGTTGTTTCCAACTACAGCTCATGGGGCTTATTTGGGATGGCCAAAGTCTTTGTGTTTTTCTGGTGTACTTACCTACTGCTTCGCTCAGGTTTAAGCAGGTTCTCATTCAGGATCACATCAGTTGTGGTTTTGTTCAGTTATTTAGCAATCGCACTTTTTCCCATAGTGTCATCCGAGAGCTCCTGGAAGTTATGTAGGGACGACAAATGTACTGTTGCTGGTTCTCTCCTAACTAGTTTTTTTCAGAGTGAAAATGCACTCAGTTTGTATGTGCTTTCCACTGTTTATTTCTTGAGGTACCTAAATAAGAGGTGGACTAAGTCACTTGGCTACACTTTGGCCTTAACCTTGACTCTTCTAACTGGCTCTCGCTTGGGTGTTGTTGTAATTGGAGTTGTAATTTTGTTGTTGATTTCAAATAGAGAGCGATTGCTTTATCTAGGTCCAATAGTTTTTTCTGGGGCTAGTCTCACGTTGTTTCTTTTCAGCACTGGTTCGGATTTAACTGGTCGCGGGACAATATTTAGCGCAGTCAAGGAAATTTGGCTAGCGAGCCCCATTTTTGGGGTTGGCCCCAATGCAACTCAATTGGCTTTTGAAAGGGGTTCAGTTATAGGTTTTATTCCTTACAATGAGCAGACCGAAATTGCCCATCTTCTGGCTCAATACGGAATACTCGCAACGATACTCTTTGCATTCTTGTTGTTTACCCTGCTTCGCAGGAAAGATGTTGTTACAAAAACGGAAGCCTATTTTGAGAGAGTTGCGCCATTTTTGGTTATGAGCCTCGCTTTCGCCACAGAGTCTCCGGTCTCGTTCAGCATCGATTGCCCAAGTTTTTGGGTCATCAGCCTCGTTTTTGCCAAAGTAAGCGCTTTAGAATCAGACACTTCCGGTGACTTGAATTCGTTAAGCAATCAATCAGTGAACCCATACAACCTGTCACCAGCATCACCTAAACCTGGAACTATGTAACCAAGTTCGTTGAGCTTTTCGTCTAGGGCACCTAGGACAATCTTTACGTCCTTGTTTCCTATGTGATCTCCAACTGCTTTTAGGCCTTCGGGGGCTGCTAGTAGGCAGATGCAGGTTACATCTGTTGCTCCTCTTTCAAACACATAATCTATTGAGTCGATTAGTGTGCCACCGGTAGCAAGCATTGGGTCAATGATGAAGACCTGTCTATTGGTTAGATCATCTGGCAGTCTGTTGGCATATGTATATGGTTGAAGTGTTTCTTCGTCTCTCTTGATGCCTAAGAAACCCACTTCAGCGGTTGGGAGGAGTTTTACTATGCCTTCAAGCATTCCCAATCCTGCTCTAAGGATTGGGATGATGATTGGTCTTGGGTGTGAGAGCTTTAGACCTTTTGTCTTAGTTACAGGTGTCTCTATCTCTACTTTGGTGGTTTTGACTTCTCTGGTTGCCTCATATGCAAGGAGGGTCACAAGTTCCTCTACTAGCTGCCTAAAGACAGGTGAAGGTGTGTTCTTGTCTCTAAGAACTGTTAACTTATGAGTTATTAGGGGGTGGTCTGCCACATGGATCCGCATGTGCTAAATCTAACAGTTGATATTCTGAAATCAGATCTGGGTGCTCTAAGGCAAGGCCATTCTCTTGGATAGCAGTTGGCGTAACATGAATCTAGAAATCGAGAGGAGCAGGTGGTGAGTAAGAACTGGGAACCATACATGAGAGCTGCTCTTACTGAAGCGCAGATTGCTATGGATGTGTCTGGGGATGTTCCTGTAGGGGCAGTAATGGTTTCTGCTACAGGAGAGATCATCACTAGGGGCAGGAATCAGAAAGAGCTGTTGGGGGACCCAACCGCTCATGCTGAGATTGTAGCCATTAGAGAAGCTAGTTCATTGTTGGGGGATTGGCGTTTAGAAGATATGACCTTGGTTGTTACCTTAGAGCCATGTGTAATGTGCGCTGGTGCTATTCAAGCAGCCAGGATTTCAAGAGTTGTTTTTGGAGCTTGGGATGAGAAGGTCGGAGCATCTGGCTCTCTCTACGATCTGGTAAGAGATAAGAGGTTGGGTTCAGGGATCGAGGTAATACCAGAAGTGCTGGCTTCAGAATCTAGTTCTATGTTGAAAGAGTTCTTCGAGAAAAAGCGGTGACTATACAGGTTTTCTAAACCTGTATAAAAAATAGTAAAAACTATACATGTTTGATAGTCTGGGCTTATGACCCCTAAATCACTTCCAGATCTTCCTCCTGATGTGGAGTTTGCTGTTCCGGAAGTGTTCAGAGCAGTTATTGCTGCTTCTAATGCTCTTGCTCGTTTGGATGAGATATCTCAATTACTTGAGAATGCTCCTGTATTCATAAACACTATTCCTGTTCTAGAAGCTCAAGCTAGTAGCGCTATTGAGAATGTGGTCACTACACATGACTCAATATTCAAGGCAAATGTATCTTCAACTAAGACAGATCAAGAAACCATCTTGGCACTTAGGTTGAGAAAAGCAATCGTTGCTGGCACGGAAGTTGCTCGCAAACGGGGCATATCTTTTAAGTTAGCTCAGTTGATTTGCAGTGAAATCTTGGGCAGGGAGATGCCCATGCGCTCTCAACCTGGAACTGTCATCCAGTCTGAGGGTAAAACTGTTTACACTCCACCTAGCCCGGAAGAGCTAGAGGCGTGCCTGTCGCAGTGGGAGAAATACATCAATCGAGAGGATGTTTTACACCCTCTTATCGTTATGGCTTTATCGCATTACCAGTTTGAGGCTATTCATCCGTTTGCGGACGGTAATGGCAGAACTGGCAGAGTGTTAAATGTTTTGCATTTAGTGGCCTCTGGGCTTCTTCAAGAACCGGTGTTGCAAATGTCGCAGTATTTGAATCTGCATCGAGATGAGTACTACTTGCGACTGAGGCAGGTAGACGAGGACGGGAATTGGCTTGCATGGGTCCTGTTTATGTTGGAAGCTGTTCGTGTTTCAGCGCTAGAGTCGGCAGCTAAGTTAAAGGCATTGACTGCCTTGCAGCTGAGTTTCATTGAGAGATATGATGCCAAGGCTTCGCTTATTCAATTGATTTTTGAGAAGCCTTATGTTCAGATCGGCCAAGTAGTTGAGCGTTGTGGGGTAACTAGAGTTACTGCGGCTAACTGGCTGGCGTCCCTTGAACACCAAGGAGCTTTGAGTTCTTTGGTCTCTGGACGAGAGAAGTTCTTTATAAATAGAGAACTTGTCTCTGTTTTAGGGGAATAAAGGGCTTTAACTGCCCGTGAATATGGGGTAACCTACTTAGCGGTGACGTGTCCGAGCGGCCGAAGGTGCAACTCTCGAAAAGTTGTGTGGGTGAAAGCCCACCGTGGGTTCAAATCCCACCGTCACCGCCAGCCATAGAGAATTCATTTGGTTTTCTCCGTAAAGTCGTTTTTGGGGTATAGAGGTTCGATTACTCTTGACCTATTCGTAATTGCGAATTTAGGATTGGAAACGCAATGGCTACCTTCAGCTTTGGTAAAGATTCCTTTCATGTGAATTTTTCGCCAAAAGAACGCAGGGCTCTAAGGCGCACTGGCCTAACCTTAGAAAGAGACAGAGTGCTAGAAGTGTCTCTGGAACCACTGCCTGCCAAACTAGATTTAGGTGTCAAAGTATCAAAATTCCTGCTTTTGGCGGAGCTCTAGGGGAATATCGTTCAAACACCAAGAAATTGTTGGTACTAGGAAACGCAGGCCAGTCCGAGATCAGTTTAAAAATCAGGATTTCTCACCCAAATATTGATGAGATCTGGGTTTGTGGCTCTAGAGGCCAGGCACTTCACCATGTATTGCTATCTATGCTGGGCTCTAAGTAGGTTCGCCACCTCAAATTACGAAGATGAGTAGTTTTCTGGCTGCTCAACGGCAATTTACAATTCCAGACTTGCCAAACCTGAATTGTGCTGAGTCGTAGCTTTCTGAAATATTCTCATCAAAACCCACCGGACGACCTAAATTTTTACCAACTGGGAACGACAGGCTTAGGGTGAACGAATCCTTAACTCAATGTTTCGAAATGATAAAGGTTAGGGGAAACTCCCATTTCTGCCCTAATCTATAAGTTAAGTAGATTCTTCGCCATTTAATAAAGGATGATTCAAGTGTTCAAATCTAAGCGCATTTCACTACTAACAATTTTTGCTGTGGTAATCACATCTCTATCCGGTCTAGCTGTAAGTCCAGCTAGTGCAGCGGCCAACGAAGGCATATTTAGTGACTTCACAGTTAATGGGATTAGCGTCACTGACGGCTCTGTTGTCGAAATCCCAGCGAGCTCTAAGTCAGCTGATATTTTCATTAACTCCCCAGGCAACTGTTGTGTGATCTTGGAAGGTTTTGTTGATGGAAAAGCTTTGACGACTGTCGAGACTGTTGATGGCACTGTAGACACCATTAACGAAACAGTGAGCGACTTGAGCTTCGGTGATCACACTCTCTACGTGCGCGGCTACTGGCCGGACTTAGGTAATCGCAACATTACGACAGTGACACTTCGTGTGACTCCAATGCTTTCTGCATTAACTGTCAACGGAAACGCAGTTGCAGATCGTGCAACTGTTGAACTTCCAGCAAACACCAAGAGCGCTGAAATTGTGGCTACTGCTGTAGACGGCAGCGCAACTGTTGTTGTTGAAGGTGCATCTGATCTTGCAGTTGGCGATAACGAAGCAAAGATTACTGTTACTGATTCAAATAATGTTGTTGGTGTTTACACAGTCAACCTAAATGTTGCAGTAAGTGAAAACACAACCGCTACCGTATCTGTTAATGGCGAAGACATTTCTTCTGGAGATAACTACCTAGTCGACTGGGGAACTAAAGAAGTCACAATTGATGTTCAACTTGAAGATGCAAACGCTACATACTTCGTAACTGGAGAACTTGGACTAGAAACTGGCGACAACACTGTCACAGTGACAGTCACTGCAGCAGATGGAGTAACAACCGAGGACTACATTTTCAACGTTGAAGTTGCTAAGAACACAGACACTTCAGTTAACTTCATCACAATCAACGGCACCCCTGTTGTAGACGGTGACGAAATTGACGTTGAGGCTTTGACCACAGACGTCTCAGTTGAAGTCGACACAGTTGACTCAGACGCAACCGTTGAAATCTCTGGTGACACGGACCTTCTTGTAGGTGGAAACCTAGTCAACGTTTCAGTGATTGCCGCTGATGGTGTAACAGTTCAGGAATACCAGTTCACTGTAAACGTGTTGGTGAACACTGATGCATCACTATTGAGTTTGACTGTTGATGGGAACTCAGTTCAGGATGCAGACTTTGTTGTAGTACCTGCTGGCACAACTGAGGTTGAGATTGCTGTCGAAGTTAACGACCCAGAAGCTTCTTATGAAATCACCGGTGGAACCGATCTTGTTCCTGGTGACAATGAACTTATTGTTCTAGTAACAGCCGCTGATGGCGAAACCACGCAGCAATATTTCGTAACTATTACTGTTGAGCTAAGCACTGACACCTCTGTTGAGAGCATCACTATCAACGGCGAGGACGTCGATGATGGTTCAGTTATTGAAGTTCCGGCATTTACCGAGGCAGTAGATGTTGAGGTAGTAACCGCGGATGAAAATTCTACTTTCATCGTTGATGGAAGCGAAGGGCTTGTAGTTGGTGAAAACACAGTAACTGTTACTGTGACCGCTGCTGATGAGCTAACAACACAGGACTACCTGATTACAGTGATTGTTGCATTGAACAATGACGCATCTCTTGCAGTTCTAAACGTTGCGGGCAATGACGTAGCCGATGGCGACTCTGTAACTGTTGAACCGCTTACAACTGAAGTTGAAGTTGTCATTGAGACAAATGACCCAGAAGCAACCTATGAAATAACAGGTGACTCAGAGCTTCTTGTTGGTGAAAACAACTTGCTTATTGTAGTTACTGCAGCTGATGGTGAAACCACTCAAGAGTTTTTCATCACTGTAATCGTTCCAGCGAACACCGATGCATCGCTTTACATCTTCAATGTCGCCGGATATGACGTTACAGACGCAGACGTTGTTTCAGTTTCGCCTCTAACAACCGAAGTTGATGTTGTTGCTGATCCTAATGACCCAGAAGCTTCAGTTGAGATCATTGGTGGAAGCGATCTTGTTCCTGGTGACAACGACCTAATTGTTATCGTTACCGCTGCTGATGGTGAAACCACTCAGGAGTACTTTGTAACAATCACCGTAGAGCTAAACACCGACACCAATGTTGAAAGCATCACGATCAACGGTGAGTCTGTTGATGACGGTGGAATCTTCGACGTTCCAGCATTCACTGAAGCAGTTGAGGTCGATGTAGTTACTGTAGATCCGGACGCAACTTTTGTTATTGATGGAAATGAAGGTCTAGTAGTTGGCGAAAACACAGTGACAATTACTGTTACTGCTGCTGATGAGACAACCACTCAGGACTACTCGATCACAGTAGTTGTTGCTCCTAGCAACGACGCTTCAGTTTCACAAATTTCAGTGAATTGGTCTGATCTGGATGGTCCGCAGAGCGCTACTGTTTCAGATGGTGACACCTTGGATCTTCCAGCTCTAACTTACGAAGTTGAAGTTGTTGTTGAGCCGACTGACCCAGAAGCAACTTACGAAATCGAAGGTGGCACTGGTCTAGTACTTGGTGAAAACATTTTGATCATTACTGTTATTGCAGCAGATGGTGTAGCAAATTCAACAACTACTGTTGTTTTGAACGTGTTGCCTTCGTCTGACGCATCAATTGCAGGCATCACCGTGAATGGCCAAAATTGGACAGATGGAGCCAGAGTCGAAGTTCCTGCTGGCACAATTGACCTTCAAGTAGCCACTAACAGCGAGTTCGCTACTGTCGCAGTTGTTGAAGCAACTGGCGGAGTCAGACTTACTGAGGTTGACGGAGTCATCACTGCCATTAATGCATCTGGTATCGGCGAATTAACTGTCGAAGTAACTGCAGAGGATGGTGCAACAGTTGAAACAACAACTATTCAAATCTGGGCTTCAAGCTTCATCTCTGTAGTTCCTAACGCAGCTGGTGGAGATGGACAACTTAGAGTTGGAACATCTGTCAAGATTCCTCGCACTCAGTTCGACGCTTCAGCTAAGTTGACTTACAGCTGGTTGCGTGACGGTGAAGAAATCGATGGCGCAACTTCAGCCAAGTACCTACTAACTGTTGAAGATTACGGCAAGGACGTTCGTCCAGTAGTTGTTCTAACCAAGAAGGTTGGAGAACCAGTGACTGTCCTGGGAACTCCGATTGAGGTAGCACTAGGCTTGTTCACCAAGGCTCCAGTTCCAAGCATCAAGGGTAAGCCAGTTGTTGGCAACACTCTGACTGCTGTAACTAGAGATTGGATTGACGGCACTGAGATTGCTTACCAGTGGTACCGTGACGGAGCTGCTATCGAAGGCGCTGACACAGACACCTACGAGCTAGTGGGCTATGACGGCGAGACCAAGATAACTGTTGGAATCACAGGAACTCTAGAGAGCTACGAGTCCTTGGAGAAGTCCAGCAAGGAACTTACTGTCTTGCTAGGAAACCTAAAGTACTCAGAGAAGCCAGCTGTATCGGGTGACTTTGTGACCGGAGGAATCCTTGAGGTCAACGTCGGTTCATGGCAGGAAGACGCAGAAATCACAATCGATTGGATTCGTGATGGAATCGTGTTCTACTCAGGCCCAGCCGATGACAACATCTACGAGCTAACTCTTGATGACTACCAGTCCAAGATTGGAATGAACATCAAGGTGTCCGCTATTGGTTACAAGAACCTAACCTTCACAATCAAGCCTCGCTTGATCAAGCAGGCCACACTAGAGGAAGTTCCAACCCCTGTTGTATCTGGAGACCCTCTAGTTGGAGAAGTTCTGACTGTAGAGCCAGGCGAGTACCCAACCGGTGCTGAGTTCACTTACGTATGGAAGCGTAATGGCAGAGTAATCCAGGGTTCTGTGGATTCTGCCTACGTTGTAAACGTAAGAGATGTAAACACCTCGGTGACAGTAACAGTGATCGCCAAGATCCCTGGTTACAAGACCACGAAGATTACTTCAGATGGAGTTGACATTACTCCAGCTCAGTAATTGAACTGATAGTTTGAGGCCGGCCCCTGGGAGGGCCGGCCTCTCTATTTAAATAAATTAAGAAAGTATGTTGCCAAAAGGTAAACAACTTCTTCAGTTCGAATTTTGTGTCAGTTAATCTAGAGTAATTTTTAGCAGTGATTAGGTTTACATTTGGTAAATACTGCTGACCTCAAAATGTCTCCGCCCTAATCTTAGGGTTGAGCGAAAAAATTCGCCATCAAAAAAAGAGGAAGACAAAAGTGTTTAAATCCAAACGCATATCAATGCTCACAATTTTAGCTCTACTCATCCCGACTTCTGCAGGTCTTGCAGGTTTTGGATCTTCAGCTGCAACTGCAGCTACTGACCTATCAGTTTTGACTGTCAATGGTCAAGACGTATCGGGCCTAACCACTTATGAACTAGACCCATACACAACATCAGTGACTGTTGTCGCCACTCCAAGTGATGCAACTGCAACAGCTGTTGTGACTCTAAACGGAACTACAGACGGAACCGCAGTGGTTGAAGGAAACAACACTCTTTCGGTTACAGTAACCGACGGGCAACCTTCTAGCACAACAACTGAGCTGACTTTAGTTGTGCCTAAAGGAGACAACACTGACGCAATCATTGTCGTAAATGACGAAGAGCTAGTAAACGGTGAAGGTACTGAAGTTGACTGGGGTATCACTTCTGTGCCAGTTGTTGTTACCTTGGCAGACGCTGCTGCATCAGTTAAAGTGAATGGAATTTCACTGACAAAGAACGGTGCGGTTGCCTCCGGCACAGTAACCGGATTGGAAACTGGCGAAAACCTTATTGACATCGTTGTTACAGCTGCCGACGGCCTTACCGTTGACGAGTCACAGATTGGTCTAACTGTTCTAAAGAACACCGACACTTCCGCGACACTGACTGTTGATGGCCTTCAAGTTGATGACGGCGACACTGTTCTGCTCGATGCTCTAACCACTGATGTAGACCTTCAGGTTCTAACAGCTGATGAGGGAGCAACTTTTGAAATTGTTGGAGCAGATAACCTAATCGTCGGCGAAAACAGGGTTGAGATCTATGTAACCGCTGAAGATGGCGTAACTGTTGGTAGATACGACCTAACTCTTGTTGTCGCAGAAAATGACGACGCATCTATTGATGATTTGAAAGTCAATGGCGTGAGCATCAGCGACGGAGACACTG
>Ga0114979_10001553_pt1 | contig 15512 bp, 9 predicted proteins | sample S_140625_EF_Meta_FD_87315 | JGI IMG/M metagenome (GOLD analysis project Ga0114979, IMG submission 87315) | Freshwater microbial communities from Lake Simoncouche, Canada to study carbon cycling - S_140625_EF_MetaG | ecosystem: Environmental > Aquatic > Freshwater > Lake | place: Lake... | reverse complement strand
TCCCGTGCGGTATTTCACGAGGTGGGTGCGGGTCATGCGTGGAATCGGGTCAAAGTGGCGCTGGATTATTTCGACGCGAGTATTAATCGGATCGCGGCTTACGTGATCGGGATCCGTGCCACGCGAAAGGCGATTCTTGCGGCCATGCTCACGCCTCATGATGAATTGGCTCGGTTACAGAAGGAGGGGAAGGGGGCACAACGGCTTGCTCTCATGGAAAGACTGAAGGTGATGCCGTTTGGGGAGGTGTGGGGGGAGTGTTGCCGCCGAGCGGGCGTCCCCGACGAGGCTCAGTGGATCAAGGATGCGGAGAGTTACGAGAAGAAGGTCCTGGCGAAGCGGATCTGAAAATTTTAGATATGGGGAGCGGGGCCAGTGCTTTCTCGAGGGATCGGTTTCGAGGAAAGAGTCGTTGTTTCTGGGGCGGGTGAGGTCTTGATGGCTGGGTGGGAAAAAAGCGTTCGGCTAACGTGGTATAACCTGCGCTGCGCATTGCCTGCCCCACCGGGTGGGCTCGCACTTGGCGGAGTTGTAAAACTGCGTGAAGCGCAGCCCGCTGGCCGCGAGCTTGTCCAGATTCGGCGTCGCGATCTCACCGCCATAACAGCCCAGGTCGGAAAAGCCCAGGTCATCCGCAAGAATGAAGATGATGTTTGGTTTAGCGGGATTGGGGGCCGCAAAAGCTGGCCATCCCAGACTGCCGAGGCAGGAGAGTGCGACTACAGTGATTAGACATTGGGGACTCATCGATCTTATCATTATGTTGGCTAAGGGGTGGGTTTTTCCGAGTTGTTGTTTTGAATGTATGGTGCCTTGTCGAATCCGTCCCCAAGGCGCGGGTTGTGAGTTTGTTGCATCACCTTCACAAGGCGCCCGGAGAGGTCTTTGAGAGTCACGAAGAGCTCCACCGTCTATGGAAGATCGGAGAACCCGATATAGTTTGTTCCGCCCTTGGTGGTCGAATTCCCCCCCCAATTGATCTGATCGGGAGTCACGGTGGCCACATGACCGTCGGCGAAGGCGACATTGATCCGGCCCTTATGACGGGGCATGACACATGTGCCCGGCTCATTAGACGACCCTCTGAAGAAAGACATCCCAGTGCGGGGGGCGTCCTTGCGTTCGCTCCAAGGGCCTGAGGCTTCGCCTTTTTCATCCAGGCCGGCATCTGCGAACCAGACGATGAGGCTCGGTTGGGGCACCTGAATCATGCGCACCCAAATAGAAGAACCGTCGCTGTCAGTTGCGGTTATGGAGATTTGGGTGTTGATCCCTATGCCCAGAGGGCAGTTGCTGCTTTTGCCCCCTCCGGTCGCTTGAGTTGCCGGGAGCGTGAGTTTGGGGCAGGAGTAAATCTTCGAATCCGACGCGTATTGCAGTAATATGTCCTGCCAGAAGTATGCATTTCCATTCGAGGTAATCCGTTGGGAAGCGGGGAGAGGAAAAGGCGACACGATCGCCTTGGCATCGGCGTTTCTGACATGGACCCTCACCACTTTTCCATCATTCTCGGCGGCGAAAAGCAAGGCGGCAGCCGCGACCTGCTTCATATGTGAGCTACATTTTGCGGTTGTCCCCTGTTCCAACATTCCTTTGAGAGATGGCAGCGAAAACGCGGCAAGGATACCGACAATCGCAATCACCACGAGCAACTCAATGAGAGTGAAGCCAGATCTGGGGAGATTGTGAGCTTTCATTTGAAATACCGCAGAAGGCTTGCTGCAGATCGAAGAAGATGCACGCCTTGGGGAAAAAATGCCTCGCGGTAAGGTGGGTGCGCGAAGGCATCTGGCAGGTGCTGAGTGGGGGAACATAAACGTAATTTTATTTAGGAAGAACTCGGAATTTTTTAGGTGGATATATCGTTTTGGGTTTATGGATTATCGAGGGGTTCGTGTCGCCATTGGAATTCGCCGACGGATTTCTGGATATCGCCGGTCGTCTGGCGCCATGTATCGAGCGCCTGTTTCATTTCTTTGATTTTCGCCTGTTGCTCCGGGCGCGACACTAGGTTCAGGATCTGATCGGGATCGGTCTGATTGTCGTAGAACTCGAGGGCGCCACGGTCGTGTTCGAGCTCCTGAAGGAGCCGATAGGGAAGGGGGAATTGCTCTCTGGAATCGAGCGTTGCCTGATAAGATTCGTTTTCCCAGATGGGCTTCAGCATCAAGTCGTCCGGCAGCAGGTAGGACTTAGCGGGGTCGAGGTTTTCGATCAGATAGAAGCGTCCGTCGGTCACGACGCGGCTCGGGTAGAATTCTTTTGGCACCGGCCCGTGCGAGTTATGCTCGGCGAAGAGGTATTCGCGGCCGGGCAGTTCCTGGGATTTCCCTGAGAGGAGCGGCCAGAGGGATTTTCCTTGCACGGTTGCCGGGATTTTTAGCCCCAGAAAGTCGAGGATCGTCGGCATGAGGTCGATCAGCGACACCAGCGTGGCATTGCGCTTATCGGCCACCACACCTGGCCCTTGGAAAATCATCGGGATGCGGAGTCCCGCCGAGTAGGGCGAGGCCTTGGCGCGCTGGAATCCGTAGCCCTGGTCGGAGGAGAAGATGACCAGTGTCTCCTCATTTGGCCTTGCCTTGGCGAGTTCGGAGAGAACGGTGCCAGCAATCCGGTCGACAATTTCCACATCCGCCATATACTCGCGCATCTCCTCGCGGACTGCCGGGACATCCGGCAGATATGCGGGGATGTGCATCTTGTCGGCATCGGGAAGCCGTTGCTCAGGATTGGCTTTGAGGTAAGACCGAAACGGACGGTGCGGGGGGCCGATATTCGCTTCAATGAAAAACGGACGGTCACCGGCCTGTTCAAAAAAACGCTGCATAGCCGCCTTGTATTGGCCAGGAGCACTCCCGGCGGAAATCCTGGCCTCGAAAGGAAACTTCCACGGCGGGCTCAGGTGGGTCTTCTGGGTGATCGCGGTGAAGTAGCCATTGGCCTTCAGGATTTCCGGAAGTGTCGTAATGTCCTCATGGAGGCCGACGAGCTTGTCGAAGCGTGAGCTCTCGCGGGTAAATTCCTTGTCGGGGAGGTTGAGTTCCGGGCTCGTGACATTCCGCCATATACCGTGCGAATGGGGTGCCATGCCGGTAAGAATCGATGCGCGACAAGGCGAGCAGGAAGCCGCAGGAGAATAGGCCCGTTCAAAGAGCATGCCCCCCTGGGCCAGCTTGTCGATGTTCGGAGTCTGGATGCCAGGCGTCCCGAGAACCGAAAGATGCGGTCCCAGATCGTCGCAGAGGATCAGGAGCACGTTCTTCGCGGCATGCGTGCAGGAGAGTGAAAAAGCAAAGGCAAAGGCCGCACAAAACAGAAGCTTGTTCATCAGGCTTCCCCCCTCTGGCGGCGCAGGACATCGAGCTCGGCTTTGTAGTCGGCGACACGTCTCTCGGTGAGCGGAAATTTGTAAGCAAGGAGAGCCGCGATGGCAGCCATCACCGCCGGGAAGAGCATCACGATAAGACGAAGATTGACAAGCGTTGTGGTCGGTTGGGTGCCCAGCTTTTCGTCGAAGCCGGCAAAGACGAGCATGTAGCCGGTGACCAAGGTGCTCGCAGAGAAGACCAGCTTGAACATGAACCCACCGACGGCTGAGTAGACACCCTCACGCCGTTTGCCGGTCTTGATTTCATCCACATCGCAGATGTCGGCGATCACGGAATTGTAAAGGATGAGAACCGTGCCGAGCGCCATGTTGTAGAAGATGCCAGTAATGACGCAGAGATATTTTAAGGCAGGTGTGAATAGCCACCAGGTCGAAAGGGCGACAAGAATCGCCAGGCCCTGACCCAATAGCAGCGTGCGCGGCTTGCCGATGCGGGCACTCAGTAGATTCACGAGCGGAATAATCGCGAAGCTGCCGATGATCCCCAGAGTCATGTAGTAGCCAATGACCGTCGCGCCATCCGCTTTGTCGCCGCCGCAGACATAATAGATGATGACATACTTCGCCACCGGAGTGACGAAGGTGCCGAGCACGGCGAACAGGATGAACGCCAGAAAATGCAGGTAGAGATGGTCGCCGAACGTCGCCTTCATGGCAGGTAGAAGCTTGAGCTTCGGAGCCTGATCGGTGTGCAACGAGTGCCGTTCCTTGACGAACAGCAGCGGGCCGATCAGCGATAGGAGCATGAAGCCGACGATCAGCAGCGACACGCCACGAATGCCGAAGACCTCCGGGTTCGCGGCACCGGCAGGGCAGCCGATCTGGAAAAAATCCACAAAGCAAAGCTTGTAGGCCCAACCCAGGATCGGAACGCTGAGCATGATAAAGAGATACCGCCACGACTGGACCCGCGTTCGCTCGTGATAGTCCTCCGTGAGTTCCATCCCCAACGCATTATAGGATATCTGATACATCCCGAAAAAGAGGTAGTAGAAGATCGAGATCACCAGGAACCATGTGAAGATGCCGGTCGGGCTCCACAGGGAACTCGGCCACCAAAGCAGCAAAAACAGGAACATGCAGGCGACCGAGGAAACGAAGATCCAGGGTTTTCTCCGGCCCCATCGGGTGTGAGTGTTATCCGACCAGTTGCCGAGAGCCGGGTCGGCAAACGCATCCAGAAGGCGGGGAATTGTCTGAGCCCAGCCGAACATAATCGGGCTGACCCCGTAGCCGATATTAAAAATCTGAAGGCCGAGCTCGTTGATGCCGTTGGCCATCAGGTTCTCGAACAATGCGCCGACCGACCAAGCAAGTTTTTTTCTGGCTGGGAGACGCTCGCCGTTCGGGGTCTGGTTTGTCTCGTGGTTCATGAAGGAGTCAGGGGGGGTAAGATCCTCGGGGTGTCACCCGCCATGACGCGTAACGGATGACATAGCCGATACGGCAAATTTTGCTTGGATTAAATGTGTCGCACCCACATCGCCGAAGCGAATAAGGCAGTAATCGTCCCGCCAGTCGGCCGGGCAACCCGCTCCAGCGGCCCAAAGGCGCAGGGCTTCGGCGCGATCAGGATGAGTCATCATGAGGCGCGAGTAAAAATGATCCGGGCCGACTTCGATCAGCTCGCCATCGATGTGGTGATGGGGCCCGAGAAGATTGCGGAGCGTGCTGTAGAGAACGATGCCGAGCCGGTGGGGTTTGCCGTCGCAAACCGACTCAGGCAATTCCACCCGGAGAGGATGCGCCAAGAAATGACCGACGGCGTGGCCATCGATCTGAACCTCAGCGACGGGAGCGTTGAGCTTTTGGATTTCCAAAAGCACAGGCCCCGATCCAGCAGCGAACGGGGGCAGGTCGCATTCCATTTTGAAGCGTCCCGCATAGAAGGGCAGGCCCTGGGAGGTGATATCGCCGGCTTGAAGCTGACGGGGAGCCGTGAGGCTGATCCCTTCGCGCTCGAGAGTATCCACCTCCACGTCCGGAACCTGCCATTGTTGGAACTTCGGCTGAAGCGGCGCGGTGCCGGTCATTTTTCCAGCGACCGAAAAATCGCCCACGAGATAGAGCGATTCAATCTCCGTGCCGTAACGTGCCGTGGCAGGTTCGACAATCGCGGGGTCCCCGTACTGGAAGTTGTCGTATTCGAGGACAATCTGATTGCAGCCGGGAATCGCTTTTCCGGTGATATCAATCGGGAGCCAGCGTATGTCTCGCCAGTGGGGGAGCCCGGCGTAGTGGAGGAGTTCCCCATTCAGGAAAATCCGGCATCTTTCCGGGTGCTCGACGACGATGTGCAGGCGGCAATCGGAGGCCAGCTCTTCCATGCGGAATTGGTAACGGAGCGCAAGGGCGCCATCGTATTTGCGCGCATTGAGGGCATTCTGAAGTTCGATCACCGGAACCTCGCCGCACGACCATGAACCATCCGCGTCCTTCCAAGCCGCATAATCCAAAGTCAAGGCGTTATCATCCAACCGCTCGCAGCGCCAATCGCTTAGGGGTGTAGCTGTTTCCTCTCCCGTCATGTGAGCGGAACGGGGCGCATCCTCCTTTTTTTGAGTCTCCGTAAAGAGCAAGAGCCGGCACTCACACGGTGCCATCTCCAAAGAGAGGCCCGTGGCCCCGGAGTCGTCAATCTGCACGGGAAGATGCGTGACGGTCCCGGAGCTTTCATTGAGCTGATAGGCGTATTCCGAGCTGTCCTGAATGCGGAGGTCGCCCGAAAACGTTTCCGTCCGGCTTAGGTTGACGAGCAGGAGAAGACGGGACCCGTCATCCAACTGCCGCGGATGTGCCCACAAAAGCGAGAGGTCCCCCTGGTGCACCTTCTCAACGCGCACGGTTGCGGGCACGAGCGCCTCGATTGTTTGAGTGAAATCTCCATTCGTTGTCCGGGGGAGCGATGCGATCCAGGCGGATAGTTCCGCGGATACCTCGCCATCAATTTTTTCGGGAGGCTCGCCATTGACGATGATCGCGCCGCCGGCGTCACGAAAAGCCCTGAGCAACTGGAACGTCTCCGGAGCCATGGTTTCCATGGAAGGAATGACCACCAGCCGGTAGCGCATCTTCTCCACCTGCAGCTGGATCTGCCCGTCCTTGCCAACCACCGTGCCATGGTCACGCAGAATCCATTCATCACCGAGGTTGAAGGAGCGCTGGGCCCCCAAAAGTAGGTCGATGCACTGCAGGAACTGCTTCTCGATTTTCTTGATCCGCTTTTCCCCATCGGGCGTGAGGGAATTCCAGTCCTGCCCCTCGTAGGGAGCGGTCAAATCCTCATGAAAGCGGCTACTGCGCGTCTGCCAGAGCGCTTGCGCCGACTCCTGCGGGTGAAGAAGAAGGATGCCTGCCCGACAGGCTCCCTGGCTCATCGCAGCGCAGAGTCGGGCCAGTCCAACATCCAGAAGATGGTTCAGCTCCCACCATGGCTGCTGGTAAAAAATATTTTGTGGGAAGTCCCTCTTGCGACAACCCGCCATGGTGTAGAGCGAGAGGTGTGGATTCAAAAGATTCACCCCAAGTGCAATTTGCTGGAGGGCGATCCATTTTCTATCCTCGAACGAAAGACCGCCTCCGGCCACTCCATACAGTTCGCTCAGCATCCGTTTCTTGCCGAATTGACTGACAACACTCTGGCACTGCTTGGCGGTGATCCTCTCGTGGATCTGCCGCCCTAGGTGATCGATGCCCGGGATATCCTGATGGCGGTAGTTGGGCATGATCTTCACTCCCCAATTCTGTTGGGCGAATACACCGTGCTCACACATGTAATGGCCTGTGAGGTTGATCCCATGTTCGTTGCACCACTCGCCTAACTGCCGGGAAAAGTTGTTTTCAAAGAGATCGTTAATGGTGCGATGCCAGTGCAGACGGAAACGCTGCGCCGTTGGACCGTCGGTGAAAAGCTGGTGCAGCTGAGGCAGCGGGTCGTAACCGTGCATCTCCTCGAATCGCTCGAAGGCTGTCTCCGAGTGCGGAACCGCACCGGGAGGACAGGCCACCCTGAACATCATGCAGGGCTCATCAGTGAATTCAGCCTGAATCGCTTTCCCGTAATGGCTGCCGTAACGCCTAAAGTAGCTCTCGTAGGCATCCTTAATGAATTGGGCCATAGCGGCCTTGGATCCTCGGTCCACGGCGCAGGTCCCATTGAACCAGGGATCGCCCAGTGGCGCGGTCCAGAGATATAGCTGCAGACCATCCACCGGATTGCCAATCGGGACGCTGTCCACCGGCGCATCTTCTCCCACAGGCCGCGCGAGCAGGGCTTTTGCCCGGAAGCGCTCATCGGCCAACGGAACTGTGCCGCCGCTGTAGCCGCTCGGCCATTTGTCTTCATCATAGAGCCAGACCAGAAGCTCTTCTTTCTCGCAGGCTTCCAGGGTCGCATCAACGGCCTTGAACCAATCCTCTCCAAGGTAGGGAGTCGTCAGCCCGATACGGCTGTGAACGAACGCCCCACCCCATCCGCCTTTTTTGATCAGACCCACCTGGCGATGAATCTCCTCGGGCTCCATCTCCTCGTTCCAACTCCAGAACGGAACGAGTCGGTAGGTCGCCGGTGGATTTCTGAAATCGGAAAGTAAGGAATCCAATATCCCTTGCGAGGCGCAGGGGGTTGCTAAGGGGATGACGTCAATTCCAACCTTAGAGTTTTGAGGAGGGAGCATAGTGATAAGAGGTCACATTTTTGCATATGGTATTATTCCATTCTTCACAAGCGAAATTACTGGAAAATTATCATATCCCGATCAGGGTCTCGACCGTGAGGATTCCTGCTTCGGCCTCGTAATCCCAAAGCCAGCTTACTCTCAGACTTTAAAAATAGTTTGCACGGCGCATGGAGTAGCCGGAAAGAGAGTCCCAAAACTACAGGCCACCGATTTCCCCACAGAAACCAACCGTGCCATTGGCGATTCGGCGGTAAGGACAAGTGTGCGGGACCCGAGCGCGGGCCAAGTCGGCGTAGGGCGCTGCTCGAACTAGAGGCACCCGCTGAGGAAGGGGCTACCTACGCGGAGCTGGACCGACGCTCGCGCCCTCGATGAGAAGAGGCTTGATCTGTTTCAACAACTTCCGAGGAGCTCCACGCTTCAAAGATTCCTCCACGATGTCGATAGCCGTGGCGACATGCTGGTCAATTTGCACGGAGATCCCAGCGAATGGCATCTCACGCAAATTCGCTCGTTCGGTGATACCATAACACATGATGGAGATTTCGGCAGGCACCATGATTTTCGCTTGGCGGCATGCCGCCGCTGTGCCAACAGCGAACTCATCGCGCAGACAGAGAAAAGCTGTCACACCTTGAAATGCAGGAGTGCGAATGAAACCGGAAACAACTTCCCGACATCGGAGCGCCAGATCTTGAAAAGGAGCATGCTCCACACGCACGAGACAATCCTGAAATTCACGGGCCGTCATGCAAGTCAACAACTGGTTCTTCCACTCCCTCAACATCAGGGCAAGCACCGGATTCTCGATCGTCTCACCTCCAATGACCAAGGCAATCTTGCGGTGCCCGAGTTTTTTTAGGTAGCCGAGTGCTAGTTTCATGCCTTTCCGGTCATCACAGACAACCGATGCAATACCAACGTCATCCAGCCGTGTCGCTAGAACAACGCTGCGGGCCGCAGTTTTTGAAAGTGCTTTGAGAATTTTCTCACCCAAGCCGAATTCGAACCCTTCCGCCAAGATCAGGTGCAGGCTCTTCATAGCCAACGATTGCCAAGCCGCCGACTCGTCGTTGCTCGTGAAGCGTGTCACTTTTACCCGCCAGTGCTTCTTTTCGGCAATCTGTAATCCAACGCGCAAAAAATCTTCAACGTCTGCCAACGGCTCAGCCGTGCAAACGAGGTTCAGGGTTTCCTCACGGCATTGATCCGAGCCCGGCACCATGATGGTTCCCTTCCGGCCTCTGCGAACCGCAAGCCCCAGTGTCGAGATGTCCGAAAGCGCACGCCGGGCTGTCCCCCTGGAGACGCCATACTGCTCGGCCAGACCTCTCTCCGAGGGGAGCTGGCTGTTTTGCCGGTAAGTCCCTTTGTGAATTTCCTGAACAAGGTCCTGAAAAATTTTATGGTGCTTAAGCTTATTCTTCGGCATTGCAGGGCTGTACAATGGCATCAGACCAATAAAAACCAAGACTGTTCGCTACTCCCTGCCAAAGTAGAATTGATGCCACTTTTTTTCCTGAGCGTTGAGTTCCTCACCCGGCAGCCCGGAGGGATGCATCTGATCGCACCAAGCAGAGAGCTTCTTTTTTAAAGCGGCGGCAACCTCGGGATTTTTTTCTAGGACGTCATGCGATTCCTCGCGATCGGCTTCGATCTCGTAAAGATGGGAGCTGTGTTTCCCGAATTGAATGAATTTCCACTTCCCGGATCGGATTGCGGCCTGGTTCCAGAATTTCCAATAAAGGTCGGTATGGGGGGGGCCCAGCTTGGTTCCTGTCAGGTAGGGGAGAAGATCAACTCCATCCAACTTGTTGTCGTGCGGCAACCCCGCCAGTGAATTCACAGTGGCGGCTATGTCGAGCGTGCTGACAGCTTCCGCATAAGTGAGGCCTGCTGGCACAGTTCCAGGCCACGAAATAAGGAATGGCACGCGAATTCCACCTTCGGAGAGCATTCCTTTTTCGCCTTTGAGAGGAGTATTAAGAGATCCGTCCCAGGCAGGACCGGGCTTGTTCACGGGAAGAACATCCGCCATAGGTTGGCCTTGCTGGGCCCCCAGAGGCGCGCCGTTATCGCTGGAGAAGAAAATCAGTGTGTGCTGGGTGAGGCCGCGCTCCTCTAGAAGATCCAGGATCCGGCCCACACCGTCGTCCACCGCCGAGATCATGGCGAGCGCGGTGCGACGGCGCTCGGGCATCTCGCCGGGAAAGCGATCAAGATACTTCTGCGTTGCCTCAAGGGGAACGTGAGGGGCGTAGTAAGCGAGATAGAGAAAAAACGGATTGTCCTGCTGGCGCTTGATAAATCCAAGCGCGGCAGATGTCTGAGTATCCACGCGAAACTCCCGGTGTTTGACACTTTGGCCCTCAGGTTTAAGGTCGCGACCTTCGAAGTCGTAGTTCGCCCAATATTGCTGGAGTTCGCCTTGGTAGAAGAGGTCAAAACCCTGATGTGCCGGATAAAATTCCTCCTGAGATTTGTAGGGGATTTGAACCTCACCGTTGGGTAGCCTTTTGAATTCTGGGTGATATTGATCGGCCCATCTCCGACTTGTCTGGTTGGGTTCAAGATGCCATTTGCCGACCATGCCCGTACTGTAGCCAGCGTGCTTCAATCTCTCCGCAATAGTGATCTCCTCCAGCGGGAGCGGCCCGTCAGGGATGGCGTCGAATCCAAAGCGCTGTTGGTAGCGTCCGGTTAGCAGGCCGGCGCGCGACGGGCTGCACTGCGGAGACGTCACATAGCCGTTCGAGCAGAGCACACCACTCTTCGCCAGCCGGTCGAGGTTTGGCGTGGAAATATCCTTCAATACGCCGTGCACCCCCAAGTCGCCGTAGCCCCAATCGTCTGCGAAGATCACGATGATGTTAGGCGGTTTTTTCCCGGCCGAAGGGGAAAGGGCAGCCTGTGAAACTGCTGGGCACAGAATCGTCAGCAACACAAGAAGCAGGAGTGACTTTCCGGGGCGGCAAATTGTGGCTCTAAACGACCGCAGCTTTTCTACTGCAAAAAAGAAGGTGTGAAGCATATCAGAGGTTTGGATTGAGCATTTTTGAAAAATCCAGAAAGACAGCCGCCGTCCATCCCACTTGGGTTTCGACGCGGTATTCGCTACTTTTGAGGTTGCCCGCGACCACGTCATATTTCTCCCACAGATCTCCGGTTTCGTCAAAAACACGAAGCATCAAATCCAGATATTTTCGTGCAACGCGATGGGCATCGGCCTCCAGCCCATAATTCAGCAAGCCGTGAACCGTGGCATATTGATGAGGGGGCCAGCCGAATGGCTCGTCCCACTGCAAATCCATTCCAAGGTGCTTTTTATCACTAGCCTTGATTCCGTGATCGGCCTCCAGCCTGGGCAGGCTTTCGGCCATGCGCCGCGCTTGCTCCTTCGAAGCCAACCCGAACCATAACGCAAAAAATGCGGCCGGTGTGTAAACTGGCGAATGGTCACCGTTAATAGAGTCGTAATCGAAGAAAAAGCCGCGCTCCTCATCCCAAAAGTTTTCGCTGTAAAGCTGCTTTCTTCTCGCCGCTGTCTTCTGCCAGAACACCGCTTTTTCGGGTTGCCCCAATTCCTGGGCGAACCATGCGAAGTTCATTTCATAGCCATAGAGCAGGGCGTTGAGGTCGATCGCCATGAAGTCGTTCGCACGGCCGAGAAATCGCGAGCAAAAGTCGTTGCCGGATTCGGCTTCGGTTAGATAATGCGAGCCCACACGCAATTTCTCATCGGAGGATACTTCGGCCTGAAACCCAAGTCGGGGACAGAGGCAGGTGTCATAAAAATTCCTCAAATACTCATCCGTTGCGCAGTGACCGAACTTGTTCAGCCCCTCAACAGGAGCCGCACGCTCCTTCATCCAGAATTCGTATTCCTTTTTCAGCACGGGTATTTTTTCGGCAAGGAACTCCTTGTCACCCGTCGTCTCATAGATGAACCGCACGTAATGTGAGAGAAATGGCGGTTGCGAGCGGTTCGCTCCCGCCTCCACGTTCACGTTAGGCACGTATCCGATTTGGTGAAACAAATGCACCAGCGCCTCCAAGGTGGACCGCGCCAGATCCATGCGCCCCTGCGCGATCAGGCCGATGGCGGAAAAATACGAATCCCAATAAAACAAGTGCTTGAGATGCCCACTTGTTGCAGGGGTGACATATGCGTGGGGACTGGGAAAACAAGCCGGATCATCGGGCGGAAATGTCCGATCCCAGCGCGAGGCAATATACTTTTCGAGATCGCCCATGGTATTTTTACAATCCTGAATCCTCATGGGGTGTCGACCCGCTTACTGCCCCTTGAACTTTGCGATCTCCTCCTTCATCAGCTTCAGGTAGAAATCACCAAACTCCTTCGATGGTTCGATATCCTTACTGATTTCAGGCGACGGCTGCTCGCTCCGGATCCATTCGTTCCAGGAAACCACCATGGCAAATTTCGGTCCGATTTTATCGGCATAAGCCCATTGCTCCTTGAAGGTCTCCCCGTTGCGACGCTCCTTCGCGGGAATGTAATTCCACCCGTCCTTACCTATCTGCTCCCGAGTGGCAGCGCAGATCACCATGGCCTCCGCCCGTCCATCGTGGACCGCATAGGTTTGTTGTCCCCGATCCTCCCAGGACCAATAGCCATATTTGCTGATCCGGTCACTGTTGTTGTTGAGTAGGGATTTTTGCTCGGAGACAAATCCAGTCATCCAGCGGACGGTAAATCGTCCGTCGTCCCAATCGGGCTTCTCGCGGGGCCAGGGTGTCGGGGTGTTCACATAAACCACCAGCAATGGCTTGCCCTCGTATTCCTGCAGGAGCGAACGGTAGCGCGGGTTCGCCACATACATATCGTAAACTTGGTTTGCTTTTTTCTGGAGGCGGCCATCTTTCAGCGCTTCTGGCGCGAGCGTCACACCGATGAAAATGCTGATCTTCGGCTTCTTTTCCAACTTGGCATACTCGTCGAAAAGAATTGCCGTAGCGTCCTCGATGAGATCCTGTCCACCGCCCGTCCATATCTTCGTGGGGTCATAGTTGATGTTGTTCGACCAATCAAGCCAGACGAAATCGACTCCGGCATCGAAGAGCCACTCCGCGTGCTTGCGGATGACCCTGCGGTCCCGTGAGTCATATTTCCCGAGCGTCGGGGTTCCCCAGCAGTTGTTGCCTTTCCACTGTCCTTGATCCATCCACAGCCCGTAGGCAATGCCAACCTTCCGCTCGGCGGGGGGCGTCGGAATCACTTCCGTCTCGGCTTGCACTGAAAGGAATGGAATAGAAGCAAGGAAAAGAATGAGTCCAAAACAAGCGTTCCTTGTCGGGGTGGTGATATTTGTAGATTTCAAATCAAGACATGCAACGTACCAGAGGGAGGATTGCGGTGCAATTAAATCGTCAGAATGTTGTCAGATTTTTCTTGAAAATTCGCGAACTAGTGATATGTTGCAATTACTATGGGGAAGCTAAAATTACTTCCAGTGCCGCGCTAACTCACAATTTTAGATATGAAAACCCGTCTATCCCGCACCCTCCGCTCCACCGCCCGCCTCTCCTTGCCGCTCACTTTCGCCATCGTTGCGCTCCTTGCTTCACACTCTGCCATAGCCGGCAATACTTGGGACGGCGGTGGCGGCAATGGCTTCTGGAACACAGGCGCTAACTGGAACCCAGATGGCATTCCATCCACCGGGTCCACCGGAACCGCGCTGGTCTTCAGCGGCAATGTCCAGAACATCACGACGAACAACCTCGGGACAGTGGACCCACTTTTCGCAGGCATTAATTTCAGTAACACCGGTATCGGAGGTAGTAGCAATGCCTTTACCTTGGCGGGAAACCGCATCACTCTCGGCGGCAACATCCAAACCACCGCGAACGCCGCAGGCGCAACGATCACGGACACCATCAGCCTTGACATGATTCTCGATGCAAACCGAAGCATCACCACCGGTCAGCAAAGCGCCTCCGTCCAGCACAATCTAACCATTTCCGGCATTATCAGTGAAACCGGTGGGGCTCGCACTCTCACCAAAGGCGGCTCCGGCGTATTGACCCTATCGGGCATCAATACCTACACCGGTACGACGTTTGTTTCGGGTGGAACGTTGGCCTACGGGGTGAACAATGCGCTAAGCACGGGTGGCGTGACGGTCAGCGGCGGCACGCTCGCCCTCTCCACCTTCAGCGACACGGTCGGCACCGTCACGCTGGCAAGCGGCAACATCACCGGCACCACCGGCGTGCTAACCAGCACCGGTAATTTTAACATGCAAAGCGGGTCGGTTAGCGCCATCCTTGGCGGCGCAGGTGCCTTGAACAAGACCACCACTGGCACGGTCACTCTCTCCGGCCAGAACACCTATACCGGCTTGACCACGGTTTCCGATGGAACGTTGGCCTATGGGGTGAACAATGCGCTAAGCACGGGTGGCGTGACGGTCAGCGGCACCGGCACGCTTGACCTCTCCACCTTCAGCGACACGGTCGGCACCGTCACGCTGACAAGCGGCAACATCACCGGCACCACCGGCGTGCTAACCAGCACCGGTACTTTTGAAATGCAAAGCGGTTCGGTCAGCGCCATCCTCGGCGGCACGAGTGCCTTGAACAAGACCACCACTGGCACGGTCACTCTCTCCGGCGAGAACACCTACACCGGCTTGACTACGGTTTCCGAAGGAACGCTGACGCTCTCGGGAAACCGAACGGTGAACACCACAGGCGGCTACACCGTCGGAGGCACGGGAACGCAAACCCTCAATATCCAAAACGGGAACTACGGAATTGGCGGCACTTTCATTGTCGGTAATAACGGCGGGACCGCAACGGTGAATCATTCCGCCGGGACTATCAGCAGCGTGGGCGGTTCTGGGCTAATCATCGGCAACGGCTCCTTTGCGGGGACCAGTGGGACTTACAATCTCAGCGGCACTGCTTCACTCACCACGGCGAATATCACCATGGGCTCCAACTCCGGAGTCAGTGCGGCCAGCCCCAATACTTCAACGATCAATGTGAATGGCGGCACGCTCACGGTCGGGACACTGCGCATTGGCCGTTACGATGCCCTAGGAAATTCCAATACCACCAGTACCTTCAATCAGACCGCAGGCACGACCACGGTCGCCACCTTGGGTCTCGGCGGAAATTCAGGAAACGCCGCGAATTCCACGGGCCCGAACATTGCCAACCTCAATCTGACCGGTGGCACCTTCACCGCGACGACCATTGCCTCTCTCTCCGCCGGCGGAGCCGCCAGCGCCTCGGATGCCAACTCCTCCTCCATCAACATCGGCGGGACCGCGCAGGTCACGCTGGGCACCTTCGGTTCGATCGTTAAGGGACAGAATTCCACGGCGACCATCACTTTCGACACCACGACAGGTGGCGGCGGCTTCCTCGCGCCGGTTGCGGCCAGCACGACCTACATGAATGCCGGCACCTTC
>Ga0114979_10001550_pt1 | contig 15523 bp, 23 predicted proteins | sample S_140625_EF_Meta_FD_87315 | JGI IMG/M metagenome (GOLD analysis project Ga0114979, IMG submission 87315) | Freshwater microbial communities from Lake Simoncouche, Canada to study carbon cycling - S_140625_EF_MetaG | ecosystem: Environmental > Aquatic > Freshwater > Lake | place: Lake... | reverse complement strand
GTTCGTTATGTGTTTGATTTTCGTAATTCATTTGATCTTCCTCAGTAATGTACATTTTAGGTTCTTTGGCGAACATGTTTTGTTGTCCATGTTCATTAGTAGTAATAGTCATTGTAAAGTTTTATGACAACTAATATTATATATTATTTTTTAAGATTTGTCAACCCACTAAAGGTTCCCAGAACCCATAAAAATCATAATCCAACAATTGTTCAGTTCCCAATTCAGGAGGTCTATTTTTCCAGAAATTCATTACACCTTCTACATTCTGTTTATGAAAAACTTCAATATGATCTTGATGAATTCCTGAATCAAAATCATATCTGTATGTGAATAAAGGTGTAGAATATGTTCTACCAGAGTTGTAGATAATTTCTTCCGATGTTGCTCTTGGTTTCAAATTCTGATCCAACTTATACTTATCACCTCTAACATGATGTTTTAAAATTTTTAATGCATGATGTCTAGTAATTACGTAAAATGCTGCACAAAAATCATTAATAAGTCTTGGGTGAAGATTTGCTCTTAAATTTTTAGTGCTTGTAATAGCACATTGAAGGACATCCCAATCATATGGAACACGTGATAAAAATCCATTCCAAGTAAATGGCCAAAATGGAACAGTATCAAATACTATATCATCTTCACATATAATAATATAATCTAAATCAATATTCTCATAGAAATACTTAATAGCCTTTAAATGTGACATTGTACATCCAAGTTCTCCTTGAGATATTAATTCAGGAAACTTGCCAATCAACCTATCACTTACATCATTATCCCCTCTGGCATCAATGGCAGAAATTCTTGTGTGATTAATTCCATATGAATCAAGAAGTTCATTCATATGTTTTTGCCTTTCAACCTCTGTATCAAGATTAATCCAAAGGATATGCCCTATTCCATTTAATTTTTTCCGTACTGTTGATGTATCTGTCATTTTTTTCTGTAGTAATATTCTTTCACTAAATCTCTATAATTATGCTCTTGATTATCATTTTCGTCAAATGGTTCTCCAATAAACGCAAAATCATCCAATATCCTATCTCTTGAAATGGAAACGGAAGTTCCTTCAAAATTAATATAATCATCATTAATAAAAGCATAATCCTTTACTGAAGGGTATATACATTCCTTTAAAAACCATTGATCAACTTCTCTAAGATTAGATTTATTGCTAGTTTTAAAATATTCACGCATAGATTCATCAATATCTTCTATGAACCCACCAACACACCCCCACATACCAGCATTAATTGCCCAAGTATGACCCCAAGGATGTTCTCTAATAATATGAAATGGTTTTTTAGATTCAATCCATGCATTAACAGAAATCACATCTCTTTCAAATAACCTAGAATCACAATCTCTTGATATAAAATAATCAACAGATTCATCCCCAGCAGGAGAAAATCTCCATAGAGCATTTCTAGTCCCTTCTTCAACTTGAGTGTTTATCAATTTTACATCATTTTCTACAAGTGTGTCCAATATTTCTTGTGGAACAGAATCATTATGATAAACCCACATTTCCCAACCAGGAAAAAACTTTTTACAAAGTTTAGAGTTTTTAATTGCCCCAATAGTATATTTTGACAAATCTCCATATAAAGAGAATGAAATAACTTTTTTCACGGTTTCCCCCACTGTGGATATCTATGTTGTTTTAAAAATGTATAATCAACATTTGTTTTTTTAATATCAGAATATCCCTCTCTCTGCCAAGTTAAATGTGGAATAATCACATATGCATTTATCTCTTTATGAGATTGTGCATAATGAACATCACAAGGTTTTGTAATATCAATTAGAGCATCTATAAATTTATCAAACACTGTATATTTAAATGCCACAGAATGTGCTGCTAAAGTATATTCACATTTAAATATACTTTTAGAAACTTGTTTCAATCCCATCCCATGAAAATGTTGACCACCAAGATATAACATATCCCAATCATCTGGAATTTCTGGAATAATATGATGAAACTTTTGATTTAGTTGCTCATCAAATTGAATATCATCTTCTAATAAAAGGAAATTATCTAATCCAATTTGCTTTGCTAACTTAAGAGTATATAGTTGAGATAAAGCACAACCTACTGCTCCCTCCTCAATCTCTGGAGGGAAATCAAGATTCATCTTAGAACTATCAAATCCAGAGATTCTTTCTACATTCAAATTATGCTTATCAAACTCTAATTTAGATTGTTCAAATCTATCTACCCTAGAGTCTAAATTGATACAATATATTTTTTCAAAATAAGTATTAATCATAAAACCTCCCAATTATTTAAATAAAGATCTTTGGTATTATGGCCAATCAGTGAAGGACCAAACCAAACTTTAGGTGCTATAACATTAGCACTATCAGCTAACCAAGCCCCCCACCAACTAAAAGAGCTATTAGCAATAATGTGATGGGAACACTTGGACATTAGACACATATCATATTCTGGTAGATTTGCTTGGGATATAAAAAATCTATCTGGCTCAAATAGAGGTTGAGTTACACACCATTCAATATCATCAGAAAATATAATTACAGGAACATTAGGAAATTCTTCTAAAGCCTTTTCATAATACGCCATAGGAGGAGTTGGATGGTAAGACTGTAGATTTAAATAATCCCCACGTCTAACATGTAATGAAATGACATTATCACTGCGAACAATCTCTTCTATAAACTCAGTACAAATATCAACTACATCATCATTGAACCTAAAATCAGATCTAATCTCACCTTCTACATGTTTGAAATATTTTTCAGATTGAAAATATCCATAAAGGGTTACATTGTCTTCACAAGTATTAAAAAGTTTTTCATCAAAATGAAATCCAACTTCATTTGCAATATTATCATTCAGTATATCCTGTGGATATCTAGTTAAGTCAAATGCAGTGTGAATATTGGTAGTTGAATTTTTAACATTAGAATCACTCAACCCAAAGCAATTCTCTGGGGGAATGCAGAAATTGAAACCCCTATTCGCAGCAATACCTCTTAAAGAGGCATATTGAAACATTTGATTACCAAGTCTTCCCAAATTTCCTAATTGATTAAACGATATCATCTTTCAATACCCAATGAGTATCCCATTCAACAAAAGGTTCGCTATCTTTTGACATTACTTTTCCATCAAGATAAAAATCTTTTACTTCATAATTATTACAAAGAAGTTTTTTAAATCCATCATATTGATTATAAAGACTTTCATAAAGTTTTATGCTATTTGCATGAGTTTCACAAAAAATTTCACCAATTTTTTTTTCATCAATAAAAGAACTAATTGTTTTAAGAATTGAAAGGTCACTTCCCTGACAATCAGTAATTAATGTATCAACATAATCAATTTTATTTTCTACAAAATAATCATAAAGATTAATACAATTAACTTCAAAAGTTTTAAATGATGATTTTCCCCCAGAAAATCCATAAGTTAAAGAATAATCAGATAATTCTGAAAGTGAAGTGGAATGCCTATTTTCTGTAATGTACAGTGTTTTAGTTCCTACTGTATCTGAACAAGCTGCATTTACAAGCACAACATGTTCTTTATTTCCAAATTTAGTTACTAATTTATCAAACATTTCTGGGTCTGGTTCAAAAGCATATACTTTATCATAAAGATCAATATACTCTTCTAATCCAGATCCTTCATTAGTTCCAATATAAATTAATGTTGTCATTCATTTCTCCAAATAATTTTTATAGATAAAATCTTCAAGAACTTCCATTTCTTTAACTCTTTCTAAATTATCTTTAATAGCATTTATTTTATTATAATAAATTTCTTCAGAAACGTCAAATTCATTACTTAACTCAATTATACCATCTTTATTAAAAAAATTTCCAATGTCAGGAGTTCCCAAATAAACTGGAATAGTTCCAGTAGCAAAACAATCCATAATCTTTTCTGTAAAATAAGATTCATAGAATCCATTCTCAATCACAACTGAGAACATATAATCACAAAGCCCTTCTTCTTTATTAAGAATTTCATTAAATCCCCTACCATAAAGATCAACTTGATCTCCTATCTTTTGCACCCATTCCAATCTTTTTTTATGACCTTCTGTAAGATTTTTATTTGAAGCAATAAAAGAAATTATTTTTGTTTTTTCATAAATCTTTGGTTCCTTAATCCAAAATCCCTGAGCAGGAACCCATTTAAATTTTGAATCTATTTTTAATAAATCTTTATTGTGAGTAAAAATAATATCAAATGTTTCTAAGTATTTTTCAGGAAACATTTTTACAGAATCTACAATTTGAGGAGTAATAAATTTAGATTCCAACAACCATCCATATTTTGGAGATTGATTATCTTTATCAATAAATGCTTGTTCAAGAGTATTATCTACATAAAAAGTACAATCACCACTACCATCTTTTACCCATTGAATATATTTGGATTCTTTTCCTGCTACAGAATATCCTTTATTTCCCCCAGTTAAATGAGTAAAAGAATCACCTACTAAATTAATTTTTTTCTTAGTAATCATTTTAACAATTTAATAGTATTTGGAAGAATTTTATTTTGATATAAAGATACATTTTTATTTAAAATTTCCATATCATCAGGAAAGTATTGAGCTACCTTATCAGTAATTAAAGAACAAACTTTAATATTTCTCAAATCCTTAACTTTGTATCCAAAGTAATATGCTCTTTCAGACATGTCCCCATCTGCTGCATAATATCTGTACTCACTATTATACATTCCAATTTCTTTAAAAATTTTCTTTTTGTATAATCCATAGTTCATTACAATATTATGTTCTGGTTTTGCATTTGTCAAAAACCAATCATTGCTATGATCGTCACCAATCAACCAATTAGGATTATGAATATCTAAACGATTACCATACTTCCAGTTAAACAAATAAAAATCATTCTCTTCATCTATTTCAGAAAATACTTCTTCCCAATCATTTACCAAAAGAACATCATCATTCCATTGGCAAATAATATCATGGGATGCATGTTTAATTCCAAGATTCATAAAGTGTGGATAAGAACTTCTTCCTCCAACTTCAATCAATTTAATTCTTGGATGATTTTCTCCTTTAAGATATTCAATAGATCCATCATCACTTCCACCATCAACCAATACAAGTTCAAGTTTTTCATTTGCTTCAACAGTATTTTCAATTAATCCTGGTAAAAATGGTCCTCTATTTAAAGTTCCAGTAACAATACTAATCATTAGTCTCCTTTAATAATTCTGTAACTATCTTCCTCAAAATGTTGAGTAGAAAATTCAAATAATTCTGTATCTTCTAAGGCATACATTTGATGCCTCAATCCTCTACAAATATGAAAATGATCTCCTTTTCTTAATACTGTTTTACTGGCAGTATCAATATCATCATCATCACCATATCTAAGTATAATTTTACCAGATTGAATGTAAAATGTTTCATCTTTAAGAACATGGTAATGCCAAGAACATTTTTTACCCTTGACAAAATACAATAACTTACCACAATATTCTTTATTATTAACAATCCATTTTTCAAATCCCCAACCCTTAGGGACAAATTTAATTTTTGAAGAAGTCATCAGAATTAATTCCTTTATCATCAATGTAAAAATCACCAGAGGGTTTACCAAGAATTAATTTATGATACTTACATCCCCATTCATTTAATTGATTGGCAGTAAGTTCATAAAACATTTTTTCTGCAAGATAGGAATTATTGTCAAACCTACCCATACCCCTAGCTGTAAGATAAATGATTTGGTGTCCCTCATCATATAACTTATTTATTTTGTTTATATGAGAAGATATAGGAAATGCCTCCTCATAATTTCCATTTGAAATTAAAGTACAAATAGTTCCATCAATATCAACAATGTATTTCATCAATTTGGTTTTTTCAAAACTCCAATAAAGTATCCATTATGCCAATCACTTGCCCCATAACCATTACATCCAGCACCCTCAATTTCGACAGAATAGAGAACTTCTAAATTCAAATCTCCAATTGCTCTTCTAGTGCCTTTTTGAGGACCATCCCAATTCCAGTCATCAACAATCAAAATAAAAATATCATCCAAATTATCATAGGGAAGGACAACACCATCATATTGATCATGTTCTTCATGAAGACCATCATATAGAAAAACATTATACTTTCCAATTTCAGTATAATTTACTTTTCTATAATCACTACATTCAAACTTTACATCAATGTTCAAAGTTTCGTCAGATGCATCAATACAACTTTTTACATTTTGATTAAATTCTTCTTTTGGTCCGCCATCAGTGCTAAAATCGTCAATAACATAAGCAGTAATATTATTATTAAAGATTGCAGAACACAGTGTAGAACCTTTCCAACAACCAACTTCTAGGTATCTGGCATCAGAAATAGAAGAAATTGTATTATTAATAAAATGTCTGTACATTTTTCCAGACATTCCTTCCATATCTAATACAAGTGAAGTCAATTGACTTTCATATTTCGAAGCTTTGTCAAGGGATTCTTTTACCACATCTACATATGGATGAGAAATATGGGGATCAAATACTTTCATAGATTTTGTACCTTTTTTATTTGTGAAATAATTTTTGTAGTAGAGTAGTTTCCTATACGATTGAAAAACTTTACTTTTTTTGCAAACTGTTTCCCAACAACTTTTCCATTCCTCCAATCACCACCAACTAAAAGTATGTCTGGATTATAAAGTTCTATTAGTTGTTCAAGTTCAAGCTTACTTCCAAAAGGCAAAACTATATCAATATACTTAATTGATTCTAACATAGTTTTTCTAAAAAGTAAAGAATTAATTGGTCTGCTTAAACCTTTGTCATTCTTTACTTTTTCATCAGTATCTATACCTACAATCAATCTATCACCAAGAGATTTAGCCACTTTGAAAAGTTCTATGTGTCCTGGATGTAAAATGTCAAAACAACCATTAACCCATACAGTAATCATTTTAAATACTTTTTAACAGTTGTAAATTTATGATCTCCCCATTCCTTTTTAGCACAAGTATAGTTTTGATACTTACCTTTTAAGTGTTCTGGAAAAGGAATATATTCAATCTCACCATTATACTTCTTTGCAACACATTCTGCAACATGTTGAAAACTTACAGGTTTACTCGTACCTAAATCATAAATTCCAGAAGGATTAGTATTATTTAAAACAACATCTACTACATCATTCACACAAACAAAATCTCTTAAAAACTTATCAGAACCTTCAAAAAGTTTTAACTTTCCAGTTTCTTGTATCTGTTTTTCAAACTTACTAACTGGACTTGCCTGATCACCTTTATCCTCTTCCCCTTCACCATAAACATTGAAATATCTAAATCCTTGAATATGGAAAAATTTATCAATATTATCTTGAACAAAATAATCCATTTGAAGTTTACTAATAGCATAATAATTTAAAGGATTAATTTGCCCTTGTGTGTTTCCATATACTGATGCAGATGATGCATATTTTACTGGAATTTTATATTCAATTGCTTTGTTAAAAAGAAATAAAGTAAATGCAACATTATAATGATGTAAGGTATTAATATTCTTTTCTATTGTAGATGATATTGCCCCTTGATGTAATATTAAAGATACTTTATCCCATTTGTCAAATAAACTAATAAATTTGTATGCATTATCTTGCTCTACTTCTATTACGGGTTCATTTAATTTTTTAAGAAAGTTCTTTCCAATAAACCCTTGTGCTCCAGTAAGTATAATCACACTTCTTCCCACTCATCTAAGTTTAATTCAGAAACAAAATAATTTCCTTGCCTATGATCATTATAAAGAGGAACATTAGATTTTGAATAAACATATTCCCAATCAGGTTCTTGATATCCATTTTCTTCTAAAACATCCCTCCTAATAACTATCATATCATCCAAATGAATCCACACAGGAACATAATCATGTTCATTAAATAATTTTTTAAATGCATAAGGAGATGCTCCATACCATTTAACTCCATCCCAATACCAGTTAGGATTATATTTAAGAACCATACTTTCATTTGGTTCAAACCTGACATTGGTTTCAATCATAATTACTCTTGGTTTATATCCACCTTCAAGAATTGATTTCATAATCCAATAATCAAATCCATCAAGATCTATACATAAAAAATCATGACTTTGTGGAACATCAAACTCTTTAAATATATCACAAATATTATCTTTTGTTAGAAAACGATTGTGTAAATTAATTTTTAGATTTTCTCCATAACTAGAACTTCCTTCTAAAAGCAATCCTGTCCATTTTTTTTTGTCTCTAAGATATGAAGTATTGGACATATTATATCCATCACATGCTCCAAATTCAACATAATACTTATTGGTAGTCCCAACAACACTATTAAAAGTAAATTCAATTAACGAATCCTGTCCTTTCTGGGAATTTCCCAAAACTGCTGGTTCTATTTGCTCGTAGATTAATTCTTTATTACCCTTTACCATATAATTGATATGAAAAATTATTACTCAAATATTATATCACACCTACACCCATTTGTGCAACAACTTTTGAGGCACATAAATTTGCATACTTAATACTATCTCCAACATCATCAGTCTCTAAAAATTTAACTACAAATGCAGATATGAAAGTATCTCCTGCACCAGATAAATCTTTTACTTCTACTTTTTTTGTTGGGTATCTTTTTCCCCGATACTCACAACCCAATCCTCCCATTGTATGAATAATTTTTTCTGATAACTCTTTAGTTAAAAACTGTTTTGAGTTTTTATATTCAACATCATTAATTTTAATAAACTTAGCTTTACTTGCCCAATCACCCAAAGTTTTTTTGGTGTCAATAAAAACATTAGAGTGATTGTCACAAATATAACTAATGTCCTCTGGTGTCAAAAATCCTTTATTATAATCAGAGATTACAATAGCATCATAATCAAAATCTATTTTACTCACATCTGCTGGTTCTATTTTTTGTGTGCTATCAACTCTAAAAAACATATGGTTTGTTTCTTGATGTACATATCTGGTTTTAGTCAATTCATACCAATTGTGATTAGTATGAATATCAACTTTCCCAGATATGCTTTCTATATTTCTACGCACATTTCCAGCCATTCCTGGATTTTCTCTTTGGTCAATGATGTTTAAAACTGGAACTGGTGCCTCAGGACACAATCTAAAAGAGTCACAGTAGACAAATACGTCTCTACAACTCTCACCAACAACAAGTATTCTTTTCATCAATACCTTGACTTTCTTTCAATCAACATCATGGGACGTCCACTTTCTCTTGCACCCTTAACTGCATTCAGAACATCTGAGCCAGTAACAGGATCAATTACAGGGAAACTTACTGCTGATCTAAACAGTTCTGTAAAGTCCTGAGAGTGTGTAATGCCAGAATAGAATGGACCAGCATCAGCAGTTACAGCACGAATAATTACAGGTACTTTAAATTCCCCATGTGAAATTCTTTCAATCTTATCAATATGATTAATAATAGCATCAGAAGCAACTAACATAAAATCATGGCGCTCATAGTAAAGAACAGGAATAAATCCTTCAAATGACATACCAATAGCAAGTCCTGCCATCAAATTTTCTGCTACTGGGGTTTCAAGTTTTTGTTGTTTAGGAACAGATTTAAGAGTTCCCATAGCATCACCATAACCAACATTATATCCAATAAACACTGCACCTGCTTCACCAAGTTCAGTCATGGATTGAACAATAGCATCTTTGTAGGAAATATCAGTTTGTTCAATTTTTGGATATACAAACTCTTGAAGAGGAGGGAAGTATTCATCGTCAGTTTTTTTAACTTCCTTAGAAAGATCAATCATTCCAGGTTTACGACAGTGTGGATATGTGCACTCATACTGATACTTAATGACTGATGGAGAGTCCCATTTAATATGACCTTTTGATCCCCAACGATCTGCATTACTTGCTTCACATGATCTATCATTACTTTCAATTACAAAAGTACAAGGGAGATCCCAACCATCAACATATCTTACTGCTTCAAACAAATGACCGTTATCTTCTGTACCATCCCCAACAAAACACCAAACTTTTTTATCTGATCCTTTATTTTTTAGTGCCCATGCAATACCAGCAGCAATAGCAGGAGTTCCACCAATGATAGCAGAAACAAAAAAGTTCCTTTCCTTATCATAGATAAACATACTTCTTCCATTAAGGATCCTATCCTCAACTACTTCAGGAGGAACTCCATGAAGAAGAGCATGATAATGATTTCTGTGATTGGAAATTACATAATCACCTTCCTTAATGTCTTTAAAAATTTCAATTAATTCACCTTCATTGCCACCAGAAAGATGAAAAAGAAATGGAAGTTTATTATCAAGATATAGATCACCAATGTGATCCTCAAAAGCAATCAATTCTTCCTTAGTCCATTCCTTTCTCATACAAGTTCCTCTGCAATTTTAATCATAATTCTACCAGCATTTCCAGACTTAAGCAAGTCAAATGCTTCGTTAATTTGGTCTAATGTAAATGTATGAGTTATTAGTTTACTTACATCCAATAGTCCTTCCTTATGTAGTTTAATATACCTAGGAATATCTTCCTGAGGATTTGTTTTGCCTCCCTGAGTTGCTTTAATACTTTGCCCAATTCCATTAAAAAGATTTACAGCATTCATTACTTCAACAAACTTTCCAGGAGCAGGTTGGCCCACAAGAATCATTCTTCCAGTATTTGATAAAATAGAAATACCTTGACTAATAACTTCTGGAATACCAGTAGTATCAATTACAATATCTACCTTTCCTTCAATCTCATCAATAGAAGTGTAGAACTTACTTGCACCAATATCAAGGCACATCTGTGCTTTACTAAGATTATTATCTACTGCAATAACAGGACATGCACTCTTCATTGTTGCTGCCTGAATCAAATTCAATCCAACACCACCAGTCCCAATAACTGCAACACTCTCACCAAACTTCAAATCAACTTCATTGTCAATAATTCCCATTGCAGTTGTGAGAGCACAACCAAGAATTGCACAAAGTTCTGGAGGAGTATCTTGTGGAACTGATGTTAATCTATTCTCAGAAACAATAGAATATTCACTGAGAGTAGTAACCTTACCACTGCTCATAGACTTTCCATCAAGAACATAACTTGGGAATGGTGCCTCAATACCAGTTCCAGGACGCCAGTGCATAACAACCTTATCACCCACTTTAACTGTTGTCACACCATCTCCAATTGCTTCAACAACTCCACAACCTTCATGCCCCATCAGATGTGGAAGGAACTTAGCATTACCCTTGTGTCCCCTAATCTCATGAAGTTGGGCTCCACATAGACCACTTACAAGAACTTTAACAAGAACTTGTCCTACTTTTAATTCTGTTAGTTTCACATCCCTTACTGCAAGGGGTGCATTAATTTCTACTAATACTGCTGCTTTCATACTTGTTCAATTAAATTACAAATTTCTTGATACAATTCATCTAAGTCATTAATGTTTGTGGTCTTATTTTTAAAATCATAAGCACAAATATCATTAGTATAATTTACATGTTTAATACAATTATTAAGTGACCATTTATTTACAGACATCCAAAATGGAGCAGTTGGAACTCCTAATATAACTTTACAATTTTTAGATAGTTGCCCAATTCCAACCAAAGACAAGTTAGAATCTGATGTGCTTTCATAATTTAAAAGTTTATGAGTTGTAATAAAAGTTTTATTATTTTCTTTTAGTAAGTCTATAATTTGAATAAACAAATCATCTTGTTGTGACGTTGATAATTTAATCTGACCACTATTACAATAACTATTCACCAAAAGAAAATCATATTTAGAAGTTAAAGTATCTTTAAGTAATATTTCCTCATCAAAGATCATATCATCTGTACCTGTAAATGGAAATACAAAATCATTTTTCTGACAAACATATTTCCAAATTTCAAATAACACTAACCCAAGATCCAACATAGTTGGGAATTTAGTAGAGTATGCTGGAAACTTTTCTATTTCTGTTCCCCACATTCTACGAATAGAAGGACAACACCAAAGATTAATTGCATGATTTGGTCCAGAATGAGTTTTAAAATTTATCAAATCATAATCCTTTAATGGTAATGAAGATAAAGTAATTTTTGAATTTAAAGAAATAAATTCATTAAGTTGATTATGATATTCAGACCTACACATAAAATCACATTCAATATCATTAACTTTAGTTAAATGATTTAAAAAATGTAAGGATACTAAACAATCACCATAATGGAAATTATTATAAAAATAAATTTTTTTCATAATGAAAGAGTTTTTTCTAAATTTAATATTAAATTTTTCCAATAATTAAAATCTAATATTTCCATATTAAATTGTTTTTGTTTTTTGATGGCAATTAAATTTTGTAAATGTTCTTTGTCAAATAATTCCCTATAATTATCTAAAACAATTATAGGCAATTCTGAATAAAGTTTTTTATAAATTGAATACTCATTTTCTAATGGAGGAATATTCCAACTTTCTCCAAAATAACTAGAATCTTGATTAACTCTTTCATGCCTAAAAGAATTTCCATTAATAGTAATAGCAATTCTTTTACAATATAGTGTCTCCCACAATCTATGTGTATCTATACCATTACCAAGAGGACACAAAATTGCTTCATGATTTAAAATTCTTTTAATGTAACTTTGACATCCATCATTAGATTCATATTTTCCAACATCTGAAATAAATCCAACATCACTAGGATCATCATAATTAATGAAGTCATTGTGTAAAGAAATATCTTTAATTACAGATCTATATCCTTGATTTGTACTTATTGTAAAATTAGCATACATAAACTCATTTGGTACTGTTGTGTCATTTAGAAAAGTATCAATGAGTAATTTGGACATAGTATCACAATATTCATAAGACCCACCACAACCAATTGATCTTTGTCCTGGAATATGATGTTCAAATGGATTACACATTCCAATTGGAATTGGAATTATTCTTTCATCGTCACCCAAAGCATTTTGTGCAAACCAATACTTAACATTACTTGGTGCACAAAAATTATTAACACATTTGTCGCTAGTACCACTAATTAAAATAACATCATGATCTATTTTATTAATTTTATCAAAAACTATATCTAAATCATCTATGTGAGAATAGAATATAGTTTTTTCATTATTAAGAGTAGCAAAATTAACACTATTTAAAATTTCCATAATCATCAATACTCAACTATATTCCATCTGTGGTTATTAAAATCTGTATTTACCATAAAAGTATATCCAACAGGTCTTACATTATGATAATATAAATCAGCATTAAGTTCTGATTGAATAGAATCTATTAAAAAGAAAACAGAACTTGGAACTACATGAATTTCTTTTGCATTTTTTATAACTTTTATCCACTCTAATAAATTATTAGTATTTTTTTCTGTGATTTTAATTACTGGCAAATGAGAATTTTTACCATTTCTCCATTCAAACATATCCATATAATATTCATTTTTTTCACTTGAACTATCATGAACTAAAATATATTCTTTATAATGACCAACAACATCTTGATACAATTTATCAACGCCTTTTATATCATTAGGCAAATTAAAATTTAAATACCTTTCTTTAAAATCTACACCTACCATTTCATAAAATTTCATATGGTAATTTTTTAAATCTAATGGAATAAATCCAACTCTTACTACTGGTAAATTTAATTGATTAGAAAAAGAATACACTTCACTATGTTCATCATTTAAAATTTTTAAAAATTTAATTTTATGATTTTCTGAATAAAGACATTTTACAGTTTTATAATTTTTTTCTTTACAAACAAGATAAATTTTATTATATTTTTTAGAAAGAGTATTTACTAGTCCACAACAAGTAAAGTGATCTCCTAATCCAAGATGATGATGTAATATAATTTGATTCATCATAACAAAGTACTTTGGTTTATTATACAAAAAAAGAGGGTTATTGTCAACCCTCTTTATAAACCAGGCTCGCCACCAATTCTTTAACTGGAAATTGGAAACCAGGCGGGGAGAGTATCCCATCCGCACCACTTGCTCTTGAAAAAAGCAAGAAAACAACAGGGTCATAATTGACTCCACCAGTACTTTTAAAGTCTCTCCGTGACTAAATATGATTACCTTTCCTTTCCATTGGATCAACACCAGTTCTTATTATTTCACATGCTCTTTTATAAAACATATTTTTAGTATTTCCTGATGCCTCCATTGCACTCTTGACCTTTTGCCAATTTTCCCGAGTTCTATCGTCCATTAATAGTTTTGCAAATGGTCATTTAATCTCATTAACAGTCTTTCAACTTCAATAGTATCAATTCCATCTTTCTCTGCATAATACATATAATCATCTAATGTAATTGTAAGTAATTCAATATCTTGCTTTGAAAGTTTTGGGATTTCCCAGGTCATTTAATTTCAAACTCCAATTTTCTAACTTTACGTTTTTTTCTTGCCTCTTGCCATTCAATATCTTCATTTGTAAGATATGTTGGTTTTTTTATTTTTTGATTATGAGAAACTATTTCCACTAATGATAAATCATTTGCAGAAATATTTTCATCTTTTACCATTGTCATATTATCACATCCACAACACCTAGTCTTTGTTGGATGTGATTCCAATTCTTTGTTACAATTTTTACATCTAATTTTTAACATCTCTAATCATTCCTTTCATATCTTCAAGTTTCTCATGTATATCTGAATGGTCTTTAAATTGTATTTAATTATCTTGAAATTACTCTTAACATCCAAACAAATTTACCATGTGTTTCCATTAAATCTTGTATCAAATTTGCAGTTGCTAATTGATTTTGAACTTCTGCTTCTTTTGCAGTTTGAATTAATATATCTATAAATTTTTCATTATCATATCGCAATTGAGATAACATTTCAATTGCTGTTAATACATCACCAGCTTCATCAATTGATGACATATCTGCAACCTGACTTAAAGGTGCAATTGGCTTTATCATAAGATATCTCATGTGTTCAGTCAATCTATCAATTTCTTCAAACATCTTTTCATATTGATCACCTAACATAGTATGATACTGATAAAAATCAGGACCCATAATATTCCAATGATACATCCAAGTTTTTTGAAACAATCCAAAAAGACTACATTGAGATTGAACTAATAATTTATATAATTCTTCCATTTGAGGTTTTTACTTATTTATAAAGAGCGAGGTAGGGGATTTGAACCCCTGACATCTAACTTGGAAGGATAGCGTTCTACCGCTGAACTAACCTCGCATTATTGGACTTGATTTTCTTTTGGACAATCAAGAATCCAAGAACCACATATTCTTATTTCACCACCTAATAGTTTTTGAGCATTGCTCTTATCAGGTGCTTTCTCTGAAAAATATGATGGACTTATTCTAACACTCCCATCGTCCCCTGTCAAGTCCTCATAATCTCTGATTGCCTTATCCACATCTCTATGAACTCTGCGGTCCAAAAGTTGTGGAGTATTTATGATTATATCATTCAAATCAGTTT
>Ga0114979_10001544_pt1 | contig 15558 bp, 8 predicted proteins | sample S_140625_EF_Meta_FD_87315 | JGI IMG/M metagenome (GOLD analysis project Ga0114979, IMG submission 87315) | Freshwater microbial communities from Lake Simoncouche, Canada to study carbon cycling - S_140625_EF_MetaG | ecosystem: Environmental > Aquatic > Freshwater > Lake | place: Lake... | reverse complement strand
TACAGGCAAAACTTGTACCGGGACACCCGTATGCTTCTGTTCTACCCCCTCTCTACACTGGTCCCCTATCGTCGGGTCCTATCATGTGGTACGATGCAAGTGGAACATCGACTATGACATTCGCGATTGCGAATGTATCTGGACTTGTACTTCCATCGTCTATTCCCAATCTCAAATTGTGGTTTGACGCGTACGACAATATGACCGTGACAACCTCTGACGGAGTTACCGTCACAGGATGGAAAGATAAATCAGGAAGTGGTTTGGATACTACAATTACCTCTGGAACTCCTCCTATCTATTCCTCCAACGGATTCAACAATGGATATCCTGGTATACTCTTTAACCAGGGAGCAGTTCTACAAACCGTAGCCTTTTCACCTATTCCTACCCTCTCTTCGAACGGAACGGATACTACAGTATTCGTTGTCCTGAATCCTGCGACTGCAAGGTATAACTGTGTATTTTCAACAGACAATGAAGCACGGTTTGCAATGCTAAGTCCGTGGGATACGTCTACACGCCATTACTTCGGACTAGGAACTGGAACATGGACGATCAACGATTATGCTTATACGTTCAATAACGGACCACGGCTATTTTCTGTAACAAAGTTAGGTTCTACGACAAACTGGTATAACTTTGGTCTGCTCGGACCTACCAGTACAACAGCAGGTACTATCGAATCCACCGCACAGCGTTTCGCAATAGGAGGAAAGGTTGGCACCGACACAAATTATAGATACAACTCGTATATCTCCGAAGTTATTATTTACAACTACGCGCTCTCAACAGTATCACGGCAACTAGTAGAAGGATATCTTGCATGGAAGTGGGGACTTTCCTCCCAGCTTTACGCCACCCCAACTCCTCACCCATGGAGAACAACACCGCCCGTTAATGCAGGACAATCATACACTCCGTCGACTGTCACCAGAAATATCATCAATCTATCTGATAAATCAGGATATAATTACACGTTTACATCAAACAGTATTTCCCACCCTGTCTACAACCCCGCAGTCAAGGGAATTTACTTTGGTCCGAACTCTAGTTTTTCTAACAGTTATGTACCTATTCCCGCGGGATACACGATGCTAGCCATTGCGAGCTTGAGTTCTACGCCCGCAGCATACGGCCAGCTCGTGAATATTGGAAAGGCGAGTTTTAACGGTTATCTCGGAACCGCGAATGGAAACACGTCCTTTGCTACCGCCTACGGAACGGGCAGCGCTTGGGCACCCGCAACCATTGGTGCAAATACTCCAGCAACAAGTATACCTGTATCTCCTGCGTTAACTCTACTCGAAATGACCGTGTCGGGTACAATGTTGATACCCTACTTCAACGCCTCGGCGATGACAGCGACCACCGGAACAACCACAAATTCCGTAACAGGAATTAATATCGGAGGGTTTGCCAATCTATCCAACTGGACGGGATACCTCCATGAATTCCTTCTGATTTCCCAAGGGTTAAGTCCCCTGCATCGTCAACGGGTTGAGGGGTACCTTGCATGGCGATGGGGGATTTCAGGCCAGCTTCCATCGGGACACCTCTTCAAGAACGCATCTCCCATCCAATCCCCTGATGCACGCGTACCGTCCTACGTAACCTCAAATGTCATCAACTGGGCCGATAAGTCGGGATGTAATTATACACTCACCTCGAACAGTGTTTCCTATCCCGTCTACAACCCTGCAGTCAAGGGAATTTACTTTGGTCTGAACTCTAGTTTTTCTAACAGTTATGTTCCTATCCCTGCGGGATACACGATGCTAGCCATTGCGAGCTTGAGTTCTACTCCCACAGGGTACGGCCAACTCGTGAATATCGGAAAGACAAGTTTTAACGGTTATCTCGGAACGGCGAATGGAAACACATCCTTTGCTACCGCCTACGGAACGGGCAGCGCTTGGACCCCCGCAACGATTGGTGCAAATACTCCAGCAACAAGTATACCTGTATCTCCCGCCTTAACTTTACTTGAAATGACTGTATCGGGTAGAACGCTTATACCCTACTTCAACGCCTCGGCGATGACAGTGACCGCAGGAACAACCACAAATTCCGTAACAGGAATTGATATCGGAGGGTTTGCCAATCTATCCAACTGGACGGGATACCTCCACGAATTCATTCTGATTTCCCAAGGGTTAAGTCCCCTGCATCGTCAACGGGTTGAAGGGTACCTTGCATGGCGTTGGGGAATATCCGGTCAGCTTCCGACGGGGCACCTCTTCAAGAACGCATCTCCCATCCAATCCCCTGATGCACGCGTACCTTCGTACGTCACTTCAAACGTGATCAACTGGGCCGATAAGTCGGGATGTAATTATACACTCACCTCGAACAGTGTTTCCTACCCCGTCTACAACCCAGCAGTCAAGGGAATTTACTTCGGTCCGAATGCTAGTTTTTCGAACAGTTATGTACCTATCCCTGCGGGATACACGATGCTAGCCATTGCGAGCTTGAGTTCTACTCCCGGAGGATACGGCCAACTCGTGAATATCGGAAAGACAAGTTTTAATGGTTATCTTGGAACAGCAACTGGAAGCACATCGTTTGCTACCGCCTACGGAACGGGCAGCGCTTGGACCCCCGCAACGATTGGTGCGAATACACCAGCAACAAGTATACCTGTATCTCCCGCCTTAACTTTACTTGAAATGACAGTGTCAGGTACAAGACTCATACCCTACTTCAACGCCTCGGCAATGTCAACGACTACAGGAACAATCACAAATTCCGTAACAGGAATTAATATCGGAGGATTTGCCAATCTATCCAACTGGACGGGATACCTCCACGAATTCATTCTGATTTCCCAAGGGTTAAGTCCCCTGCATCGTCAACAAGTTGAGGGGTACCTTGCATGGCGCTGGAATATCGTGTCCCAGCTTCCATCGGGACACCTTTTCAAGAACGCGTCTCCCATCCAACCCCCCGCGGCACGCATACCTTCCTACGTAACCTCAAATGTCATCAACTGGGCCGATAAATCAGGTTACAACTACACGCTCACCTCGAATAGTATTTCCTACCCTACTTACGATGCAAATGCTCGCGGTATCTTCTTTGGTCCTAACGCCAGTTTCTCAAACAGTTATGTTTCCATCCCTGCGGGGTACACAATTCTGGCCGTCGCCAGTTTGTGTTCGGCTCCTACGACCTATGGACGCTTAGTCAATGTTGGCAAGGGAGACGCTATTGGATTTTTGGGAACGTACCAAACGACATCGGCATTTGCGACGTTTATAGGAAACGGCAGCAGCTGGAACGATACGAATTCAAACACTCCTGCATCCAACGTCTCAACATACCCAACAATGTCTCTGATGGAAATGACCGTGAATGGTTCCACTCTAACCCCCTACATCAATGGAACAGTCATGAACACGAAAACAGGAACAACGATTGCGACCACAGGCATTGGTATTGGAGGACTTGCGAACTCACAAACCTGGCCGGGATACCTCCACGAATTCCTCATGATCGCCCAGTCTTTAACGCCTATTCAGCGTCAACAGGTGGAAGGGTACCTTGCGTGGCGCTGGAATCTCGTATCCCAGCTACCGGCGAATCATCTGTACAAGAACACCACACCCGTCAGCGGATCGGCCCCATATTCGTCTAACCTACAGAAATGGGCGGACAAATCGGGGTTCGGGTACACCCTGACGACAAGTCCAACAGGAACCGGATCTACGACCTGGTCCTACTACGGTCCAGGAAACGCAGTTCAGCTCAGCAATAGTTATATGTACGTAACCAAACCTGTGAACCTGCAGACTTTCGCTCTTTTCACAGTTGTTCTGTCGACATCCGCAATTAACAATCAAACAGTCATTCAGGCAACGCCGACGTCAGGACAAAGCTATAACTCAGCTGATGGATTTGGACTGTATGTAGATACTCCCGCGAACCCTGGAGACTTGCGCTTTTACACAGCCCTTTCCACTCCGGTCACAAACTATATCACGGCAGGAAGTACCCCTCTCCCACTTACGATGGCGTCCTATGTCATAACCGCGTCTGGTCTTATCAGTTCGTGGATAAACGGAAGTTCTGGCGTTGCAACGACCACCGTGAATAACCGGACGACTACCGCTCAAGGATTTGCAATTGGCGCTGAGTGGCAGGGAACTGCGTTTGGAAATATTAAGGCGGTCACCAATATTTACGAGATCGTAACACTCCCGTATATTCCCACGCCCCTGCAGAGGCAGCAGATAGAAGGGTACCTTGCCTGGAAGTGGGAACTCCAAGGCAGCTTACCCAGTACGCATCCATTCAAGAATGCATCACCGTAAACTCGGATTTAAAAAGAATAGAAGTTGGTTCCTATTCCAGTATACGCGAACGTTACTCCCCGCCCTACGCCGCTGATGGTGGCGGGGAGAGTGACGGACGATATAGAGTTCTGGACGGTTCCGCCACACAGATTCGCAATCACGGCACTTGTAGATGTGTTGGTGACAATCCAATGCGTCCCCGACTGTGCGGAATTGAACGTTCCAAAGGATAGTGTAAGAGCGTTGGAAACAAAGAACCGCGAAGCTGCGTTCGCAGTCGTCAAAATCAGTGGCGATGACGTCACGGCACTGATATTGATCCTATGCTGAATGGATCCCTTTACAGCCAACCCAAATCCAGCAACGGGAGCCTGACCGATTCCGAGAGTGTTTCCAGACATATCGCCCTGTAGGAAAGGAACGTCTACCCCCTGCCGAGAGTACACGTAGAATGTATCCGATGATATGTTTCCTGTAGTCGACACGTTCGAACCTAGAAAAATACAATTGGATCCGCTGTTTTTGTATCCTGCGTTATTTCCGATAGATACAACCGATGAACCGGTATTGAGGTTAGCGGCACTGTTTCCAATTCCTACTACAAACTGTCCTGAATTGTTGTAGGCAGCGTTGGTTCCGACCGCGACAACATCAGAACTCGAATTATAGACCGCTGCTTGGTACCCCAGAGCAACGACATTGGACCCTTTGTTTGCAATTCCAGCACTTATACCTATACCGATTGTGTTTGTTCCAGAATTACGCTCTCCTGCATAGTATCCTACAAACACTCCGTATCCGGCAAGATTTGATTGACCGGCTGCGCGTCCAATCGACACGACAAACCCACTCGCATTCGCACGTACCCCACCCGGACCGCCATTTCCAGCGCCCCATCCAATCGCGACTAAACTCTCTCCAGCATTTGCCGATCCTGCATTTGAGCCGATACAAACTTGATCGGATATACTCGTGTTTGCGGTCTGAGTTGTTTGTCCCAGCCGTATAACTTCACTCCCAATCGTAAATGCACTTCCTAAAGAGATGTTGAACCCGTTCATAGTCTGAACCCTCGACAGATTCTGTAGAACTGCGGTGGTACCGTTCACGGAATTTCCGCCCAAAAACTGGATGGAACTTACATTGATAACCGACTGTGTCCCTGCGTCAATTGACGAAACTGCAGGATACACCGACCAAGCCGCAATTGATAAATCGGTGGCCAGCGCATTTCCGTTGAGGACTAGGCTATAGTTCGTAGTAGGATCACCGATTTCTACACTTCCAGGAAGGTACGTTTTCACGGTCGGCTGAAAGAATCCACCGCCTCCGAACTGGAACTCGGGCTTGAAAATATTCTTCAAAAGATTGATCTGATCTGTCGATGAATAAACGCTCATCGCACCGTATTGTTTTTATACAATGACAATGATTTAACTACTTTCTGCGTGGTATATACAGCACCCAAAAACATGACGACGCCCGGAGAGCGCTACACCCTCTTTCCTATCAAGAACTCGGAGACCAAGATTTACCAACTTTACAAACAGGCCGTCGCCTCCTTCTGGACGCCAGAGGAAATTGATTTTTCCAAGGACGAGAGCGATTGGCAGTCTCTTTCTCAGCCGGAACAGAATTTCGTGAAACAGGTCTTGGCGTTCTTCGCTGGGGCGGACGGGATCGTTCAAGAAAATCTGGCTACCCGTTTCCAGCGGGACACCGAGAGTCCTCCGGCTCGTCTGTTCTACGCATTCCAGAACGCGATGGAGGGTATTCATTCTGAGACCTATTCCCTGCTGATCGACAAGTACGTCAAGGACAAGGAGGAGCAGATGCACTATTTCCGCGCGCTCGATACAATTCCCTGCATCAAGCAGAAGGGTGAGTGGGCGATGAAATGGATTGAGAGCGGCGAGGATTTCGCCACCCGTCTTGTCGCCTTCGCATGCGTCGAGGGCATCTTTTTCAGCGGAGCGTTCTGTGCGATCTACTGGCTGAAGAAGCGCGGCCTCCTTCCCGGTCTCACCTTTTCTAATGAGTTGATTTCCCGCGATGAGGGGCTGCATACCGTCTTTGCGGTGGAGATGTATCACAGCCAGACTCAGATTCCTGCTGAGAAGATCCGCGAGATTATTGATAGCGCTGTGAATATCGAGTGTGAGTTCATTACTGAATCGTTGCCCTGTACGCTCATCGGCATGAACGCCGCGCTCATGAAGCAGTATATCCGCTTTGTCGCAGACCGGCTCGCCGTTCAGTTGGGGGTTTCGAAACTGTATAACGCCCAGAACCCCTTTGATTTCATGGACATGATCTCAATGGAGGGCAAAGGTAATTTCTTCGAGCGCCGCGTCTCGGATTATTCGAAGGCAGGGGTGGGAGCCAAGCAGGAGGAAATGGTGATCAAGTTTGATTCGGAGGATTTTTAGGAACACAAGAAGGTAAACTACTATGGAGTTCTTCCACGGAATCGTTGCGCTCGTCGCGGGAATCGTACTCATTCTCACTGGTCTCGTTGCGTGGATGTATATTCAGCAGTCCCGCATGGCGCAGGCCATCAATGCCCTCGCCGTTGCCGTCACCACGCCTCCTCCCTCTTTCCTCTCTCACCCGCCTGTTGAGGAGCCGGTCGAGCACCAGCATGAGGAGCAGGAGCAGGCCGAGGAGCAGCAGCAGCAGCAGATGCCGCCGCTGGAGCCTCTCGTCGACGACCGCGTCTCGGTCCATGATGCCGACGCCGATGCCGATGCCGATGATGAGCGCGAGGAGGGGCAGACGGGTGTAGTAGGCGAGGATATTTCGGACTTCACGGGCAAGACGGTCGCCCAGCTCCGCGAACTGCTTACCGCGAAGGGGATACCTTACAGTAAGAGCGATAAAAAGCCAGTTTTGTTATCTCTCGTACAAGCAGCGGCGTAAGAGATGAAACTTATAAGTTTTGATATAGGACTTCGAAATCTAGCGGTATGTGTTCTGGAGGGTACGTCTAGAACAGATATGCGAATAACGGCGTGGGACGTGATTGATGTGGTAGCCGAAAAGAACGGTCATACAAGGACAGCATGTTTCAAGTGTGCGAAACCTGCGATGTGGGTCCAGGCCGGAGTGGGGACCCAAGCGTGTTCTCGTCACCGCCCCAAGAGTTTAACCATGACCAAAGCGGCTCTGACGAAGAAATCGATCCCTGAGCTGCAGGAGCTAGGGAATCCGTACAAGATCGAGGGAAAGACCAAGAAAGATTTGGTCGGCAAGATCTGGACGGAAATGAATAAATCGGGGTGGGCAAAGTTCAAGGGCAATGCTCGTGCGCCCGGTGGCGGAGTCCTCGATCTCGTGAACGATATTGTGACCTGTCTCGATAAGCGGGCAGACCTTGGATGGTGGCGCGACGCCCATCTCGTTATATTTGAAAACCAGCTGGATCGGCGGATGTTTGCGGTTCAAGCCATGCTCCACATGTACTTTGCCTGTCGCGGGTTCCGGACAAAAGGTGTATCAGCGATTCACAAGCTGGATAACATTGCTACGGCAACCGATGCGACGACGACGTATCGCGGGCGCAAGAAGACGGGAATCGTTCATTGCGACGTTCTCTGTCCCCCTTCCAATCATGAGTTTTTCAAGTCGCACAAGAAGAAGGACGATTTGGCCGACTCGTTCTTGCAGGGTCTGTATTTCCTAGAACACCCGCCGACATTCTAAAGAATATCAGCAACCCCATCTCTGCGTTTTAACTTTAAGAACATGCTACACTGTCTTCATAATAGCAAACTAGGATGGATGTTCCTGGAGCCGATCTTCTCATGAATATGAATTCTGGCGGTGGAGGCGCGCCCGATACCAAGCTGCCCGAGATGGAGTCGGTATCCCTTGATTTCACCGATCTCCCCAATGACCCCCCGCCGCCCCCTCGCCTCGTCCCGTCCGCCGAAGATGTCGGTGCAACTAAGACGTGGGACGGCCTTGAGAACCTCAACGCCGAAGCGTATTTGAAGCCCGTCAATGTGGCCCCCAAGATGTCGGAGGATGCGATCATGAAGAAGAAGTACGAGCTGCTCCGCAAGTTTGAGCGTCTCAACAAGATGGGCGTTCCCATCCGCAAGCGTTTCACGATGGATTCTCCCCTCGACGAGATGGAGATGGAGCTGGAGTTTGTGCGCAAGGAGAAGGCGATGGATTCCACCATCAAGCAGTTTTCTGAGTGGTTTATCACCGGTATGTCCGCAATGGAGTGGGGATCCAAGAACGTCAATATGATCAAGATGTTCGGTCTCCAGCTCGATGGTCTGTCCCAGTCCGCCCAGATGAACGTGGGCGATCTCGAGGAGGATTTCGAGGAGCTGTACGATCTGTACGGCGACCAGATGCGGATGCACCCTCTCGTCCGTATTCCCATGCGCACCTGCTTCATGGTCTACATGGTCCACCTCACCAACCAAATGGCGATGAAGGCCCCTGTCCCCAACATCCAGGAGATCCTGAAGCAGAACCCAGATATTGCCCGTCAGATGGCCGCTCAAGCGATGCAGAACCAGACCCAGCAGTTCCGTCAGCAGTCCCAGCAGCAGCAGAGTGTATCCGTACCCACTTTCCCCTCCGCCAGCGGCTACGGTAACTCCTCCCCCCAGCCGCAGCCCCAGCAGCAGGAGTCCAACCCTCTTGCCGGCCTGATGTCGTTTTTGGGCGGCGTGAACTCTCCTCCTCCGCCGACACAGCCTACGCGCACGATTCCGATCAAGCCGGTTCGCGAGATGAAGTCGCCGTCGGGAATGGGGATTGGCGATATTCTGAACAAGATCCAGAAGGAGGAACGAAAGGTCGGATCCAACTTGCCCCCTCAACAGCCAATGTTCCAGGCCCCGCCCGCCCCGCCCGCCCCGATCGCGACCTCGGCCCCCCCGCCTCCGCCCCGTCCCGTATCCGGCAAGTCGGCTCTACGCAAGTCCGCGGGATCGGAACGTAAGTCCGCCAAGAATTCCGTGGTGATTAAACTATAATAGATAACAGATGAGCGGCCCTGTTATGCGCCCTGTCGGAGGATTCCACGATCGAACAACCTTCGGTGCTGTATACCCCACAGAATCCATTCCCCGCGTCGTTAACGTGGATACTCGGTTCCGCGACAACGCTGGGATTACGAATGCTGGTTTCTGTACGATCCGCCTGCCGCGAACGTACAAGAACATTACCTCTATGCGCCTATCCAGCGTTGAGCTGCCCAATACGTGGTACGATTTCTCTGCGACGCAGGAGAACACCAACTTCACAGTGAGTGGAGTGCAGTGCACGATTTCTGACGGAAACTATTCGTCAACAGCTTTAGCTTCAGCGATTACGGCCTCAGTTACGGCTGCTGCTGGTTTTTCTATCGCTGTCGGGTTTAATTCTGTTACGGGTAAGTGCACTCTATCGGCTGCCACTGCATTCTCTCTCGATTTTACCCCCCAAATTACCAGCGGAACATGCTGCGTAACCCGCGATGCAAACGTTCGTCCGTTCGATACGGGTCTGGGATCCTATCTTGGATTTATTAGTAACGTTTACACGAGCGCGTCGTCCTACACGTCTGAATCCATCACAAATACTTGGGGCAATAATACCTATGTTCTCCTGAATCTGGAGAAGTACGAGGCTATCGATCATGTGTCCTTCAACGGAACGGCTTCTCCTGCCTTTGCGAAAATCGTAGTCTCTGCATCTAAGAACAGTGTAATTTACGCGGACGGTCGCAGTACTATCGCCAATAAAGTGGTGTTCCCTGAACCCGAGAACATTTCGGTCATCAAACTGAAACTCACCGACTGTTACGGTCGTCCCCTAAATCTGTACGGGAACTTTTCGTTCACTCTAGAGATGCAGGAGGTCGTCAGTTCCAAGCTGTATTCTGCTTACAAAGACAATCTGGCGAAGTAGTAAATGTCGTCTCAATATGTCGTAACACTTGACGAGCTTATTGCCGGACTTCCGGTTGGAGTGACACCAGAAGAAGTTGACTCGATTGCTGTAGCGCCCATACTCAATCCACCTGCTTTTGTATTTTCTCTAAAATTGTGGGCATCTGTAGGCTTCCCTGCAAACTGCAAGCTATTTGCAATCAATATACATCCTCCTTCTCCGTGCCCCGATGGATCTCCACGCACGGTATATGATTACATTTCGTTCTTGTTAAGTGCAGATCTCGACGGAACAATAGCAAATTTGAACACACATCTCCTGGGGATCGTAATAACGTATACCCTACCCGGAAACTCGATTCAGTTCTATGCGTCGAAGGCGTGAGTCTACTTCGAGGACATTAAATTGGATATCTGAGCTTCTAACTTTTCGACGCGATCAAGTAAAACCTTGATGGCTTCGTGATGGTAAGGTGTGATTGCGCTATAATTCAGGGTCAATTGAGCTCCTTCTGGATGTGTGTATCCGTCATCATCGACTTGACCGCTCAAAGAGGTATTTGGGATTGTGGAAACCATGTGATCAAACCCTGCTTTGTGAATATCCTGGGCAACGAAACCGCTATGGAGTCCTGCACATGGATCAGATTTCCAGGAGTAGTACATTCCACTCACGCTCTGGACAAATCGTATCGCTTCCTCGGCCGTAATACCACCCGAAATATCCTTGAGGCGTTCGTCAGAGGTCGCATCAAATTCAGTTGCTTGAATACGATCGCTTGTGGCTAAACTGTATGGAGCCGTTGTTCCACTACCTGTTCCTGCTCCAAACGTCGGGTGAAGGTATCCGTATTCTCCTATCGTGTATGTCTTGCTTCCACTGATTGTTACATAAGCGGTCAGAGTCGATGTTCCAATACCTACGCCTGTTCCCAAATCTCCTCCAGAAATGGTCTGAGAAATCATGCTGATCTGTCCCCCCTTTGTATTGATCCACATGGTTCCACCATCCTGCATGGTGTGAATATGCATATTGCCGTCATCGTAGATTGATGACCCGTTATTGTTGAATAAAAGGTAATTTGTTGTTGGTGAATTATTTAGAGTCGCCGATGAATTTCCTCCTCCCACCTGTAAAATTCCGCCGTCCGTCACACTGAATATTTCTGAGTTGTATGCGTTATTGACAATACCGAGTGCTCCCACTTGATTTATACGAAATGTCTTAGACGGGCTTGTACCGCCATAACTGTTGGATACACGCAGGAAGTTTATGAATCCTGCTCCTCCCACTGTATCTGTTCCTGTGATCAGGAGTCCTGGACTGCTTCCAGTATACGATGTGGTGACTGTTCCGCCCACGATGACGTTGGACGAGAAGTTAGCCTCTCCAGTGACGTCCAGAGCATACTGAGGATTGGTGTTCTGGATACCGACGTAGGGGACGTTGCAGCTACGAGCAACAAAGAGTGCGGTTCGGTTCAAGTCGGCGGTACCGTAATTGGTTCGCATGGAAAGACCGTCGAATGATGCATCATAACCAATTCCGACATACGGACTTCCAGTGGTTGAATTGTAGAATGCGGCAAATCCAGTGGTTGTTCCTGAACTCGCAATGTTGAGACGGTAGTTCGCTGGTGTTCCCGTAAACCCGACGTTCGCAGCATTAGTCACCACCAACGAACTTGCCGTAGTGATTCCTGAACCATTGGCGAAGGTGAGGTCAGCACTTCCCGCGGCCGTTCCTGCGTTATTGTAAAGAATCTGAGTATCTGTTCCACCGATGGGTCCGGTGGCTCCTTCTACTCCCGATGGTCCCGTAGGTCCAGACAATCCAGTCTCACCTGTAGGTCCCGTAGGTCCAGACAATCCAGTCTCACCTGTAGGTCCCGTAGGTCCAGACAATCCAGAAGCACCTGTAGGCCCTGTTGCGGTTAGAAGAGTGCTGTAGGTGACTGCGCCGCTGCTTGCGTTGAACGAGAGAACACTTCCAGTATACACATTGGACGAGAGTCCCAAGATAATGACTCCGCCCGCAGTTGGAGCCAGGACAAGGTTGGAGTTAGCTGAAATCTGAAAATTTCCACTGGAATTGACATTCACAGTACCCGTTCCTGAGTTTCCGTTCGATCCGACGAATGCCCCTGTGAGTGCGTACATAGAATTGAATGCGTATCCGGGTGCTCCGAGGTTATACACGTTGCTCACTAGAGGCGTGACATCGCCTCCGATTGCCAACGTATTCGTGACAGGGAACCCTGTGAGTTGGGAAATAGAGAAATTTGAAAATCTGTTAACATCTGAATAATTACCATATTGTGCTGCATACAGTGCTGCGGTGGATCCTAATCTCAGCTCGCCTGTAGTGTATATAACTACACCGTCTTCTTTTATGGTAATAAACTGCGATGTACGTATAATTTCGATTAGATGGTAACCACCGCTCTTTATTTCGTTGTATACGAGTGTACCGGACATATTGGTGATCCTCAAGTAAACTGCACCGAAAGCACTATTGGTATAGTAACAGTGATAGTTAAGAGTACCTGTAGTATCGCATGCCATGAGCCCAGCTGTATTTGTTTGTTCTGAGCCTCCGTTCGATAGGTAGCACTGCACACTATTGGGCAATGTGGACGTATTGCTCAGCGTCCATGTGAACGTTCGATACTGCTGACCGCCGGTAATTAATGCACTAGAAAATCCATAATTCCCTCCTGGGTCTGAAAATGACGCGCTGATTGTGTTGACTGATGGGCTGTTCAAGCTAGATACAAACATATTTGAGTAGACTACCGTCTGTCCATATGATGGTGATGTAACGGTTCCGGCAACCGTAAATCCACAGATCGTTGTTAACGATGAACTTCCTCCCAGACCAGAACCTGTATTATAGATGAACTGTGTATTAGAACCAGCCTGGGTGTATCCGAAATCTCCAGATCCGGGAGTATAGGAAACAAGGTAAGGAGTATCTGTTGCCGGTAACTTCCAGGCATTCAGCGTTCCAGTATACACATTATTTAACGGACGGTTTGAGTCTCCGACGTTATATAGGTAGGGCGTACTAGCAACCAAGTCTCCACTGAAGACGGCGATTCCGCTAAGATTCACAGGTGACGGCCATGAAATCAAAAAGTTATCAAACGCAGATCCTGCGTAATTGTCATTTCCGTTGTAATCCAGGACTGCCACAGTCTTGCCAATGGTCGGAATATTGGATGACCAGAGAGTTGTTGAGCTCACTGATACGCTAACGGTTGTCCCACTATAGCTTACCCCCAAGTATGTATGTGGACTTGTTGTGAGAGCAGCTCCGGTAAATACGGTTGTTCCAGAAAAGTTCGTGATGGTAATAGTGGAAGCAACTCCCGAACCTGAGGCAGTTAGAACGCCGGCAGTGATTGAATACGCAAATGTGTTTGAGGCGTTGCATAATTGTAGGGTAAATGAACCTGCTTCTGTATAAGTCCTTAGCGATAGGGCATATTGAGATGGAACATTACTGGCGATAGTAAATCTGGCTGCCGCTGTCCATCCAGCACCGCCACCGCCTCCCGGTTTCCCGGCTCCAGACGAAAAGAATGCATACGCATTTGTTCCGTAATTCGACCATGAACCTCCGATCGCGTTTATTGTCGTAGCTGTAAATGATGTTTTCATATCGTTTGAATACCGTGCAAAACTGGTTGTAGGATTCACGTAAGGTCCAAGCTGGGACTGGTTGGACACGACAAGCGAACTCATATTTGCAGTTCCAGTGGACAGAGTGAATGTAAGGTTCGAGCTTCCGCCTACAGCTCCCGAATTGTTGAACAAGATCTGTGTATTTGATCCACCAATCGGTCCCGTGGGTCCCGTTGGTCCGCTTAGTCCCGAAGCACCTGTAGGTCCCGTAGGTCCAGACAACCCACTTGCTCCCGTGGGTCCCGTAGGACCACTGAGTCCAGAAGCACCGGTAGGTCCCGTAGGTCCCGACAGCCCACTTGCTCCCGTCGGTCCTGTTGGTCCCGTAGGTCCGCTTAGACCAGAAGCACCGGTAGGTCCCGTTGGTCCAGACAACCCACTTGCTCCTGTGGGTCCCGTTGGTCCACTTAGACCCGAAGCGCCTGTAGGCCCCGTTGGTCCGCTTAGTCCCGTAAGCCCTGTAGGACCCGTAAGCCCCGTAGGTCCCGTAGGTCCCGTAAGCCCAGTTGCACCTACACCTGCAGGTCCAATCAAGCTCTCCGATACGAACCACGGATTGTTGGTCCAAATCACCTGCTGACCCTGCGACGAATAGTTCTGGAAGCGCAAATCCATCAACGTATTCCCTGAAACACACGTGTACGTCAAATTGTACGTCGTCCCCGTAGACAGACCATAAACGGATGAAAGGTCCAGGTTGATCGCATACGACGCGTTGGTTGTTGTGTTGGTAAGCACTAACGACGGTTTCACATTCGAATTATCATAGGCCGCAAACTGCACGTTCAGGTTGGAGACGGGTAGAATATTGACATTACATACCACATTCGAGGCAGGAAGAGACTGAAGGTATGCGTAATTATAGATATTGGGAGTTCCCAGATACAGACTCCCTGCCATATCCGCCCAGTTCTGGTAATAATTTGAATACTTCGGTCCATACAGTACGTAGGACGACGTATCCAAGTAAAAATCGTCTACGGTTCCAATCGCGGATGTAGGCGGACCCACCCCGTTCAGAATCGTTTTTCCATTGGCGCCAGGCGGACCTGTTGCCCCCGTTTGACCTTCACTGCCACCTCCGCCGCCACACGACGAAGAAGGTGGACAGAATGTTCCTAAAAAGACACGTTTGGATCGGACCATGTCCGTCACGTCCGAGCTATTGTAGCTCGCCATGTCCTAGTTCCTGTTATTATCAAGAAGGATTTATAGTTGTAATTGTTTACGACACTACACTAAAACTACTCTACAAGAGTGCGAAGTTTATCTGAAGCGAATGAAAGGTTGTCTGAGCACCTCCAGCACCTGTTCCCGTTGCGACGACGTAAAGAGTCTCGGCTTTACTCAGTGTGTGTGATACCGCATAGTTAGACGTCACTGTTGTTCCTCCCGCAGCAGACAGGGAAAGCGATACAATAAGATTGCTTGCGACAATACTATTATTGTAAATATCTGCGGTCATTACGCCACTGTTGATAATCGGATTGTTTAGGTTTAAATAGACACCGTAGAGGAGACAGTTCTGTTCCACAATAAACGGAACACTAAATGCCGAAGTTGTAATTGCGGTTGCGACATTTTGCGTTCCAGGAGTTAGGTAGTATGCAGTATTGAACTCGCCCGCACTCCAGGTTCCTGTGGGTTCGTAGAGAGTATAAACAACATTGGTCGGGACT
>Ga0114979_10001541_pt1 | contig 15565 bp, 10 predicted proteins | sample S_140625_EF_Meta_FD_87315 | JGI IMG/M metagenome (GOLD analysis project Ga0114979, IMG submission 87315) | Freshwater microbial communities from Lake Simoncouche, Canada to study carbon cycling - S_140625_EF_MetaG | ecosystem: Environmental > Aquatic > Freshwater > Lake | place: Lake... | reverse complement strand
ATTACCCGAATTCTCTCCTGAAACAACACATCCTTTTGCATAGGAACCAGTTGCTTTTTCATTGGGAATAAATTTTAAAAATTCATAATTGTCTGCAAATTTTGTTTGTAGATTTCCGTAAGTAATCTCTAAATTATCTAGTATGTCATCATTATAAGAAACATACGTAACAGTATTGTTACCGGAGATATCGGTATCTCTTGATTTTATTAATACATCAGTATTGGGCGCTGACATTATTATATAGATTCTATATAATAATCATATTTCTTTTTTTATGAAACTATAATTGTTGAACACACAATATTTTATAATTTTACAAAAATGTAATAAACCAATGATGATGCTAAAACACTCCAAAGAATACTTGTATACATTGTAGAATCAAAGTTCGCTTTATACATACTATAAACCGAGTCTTCTGACCGACTCAGTTCGCGCATCTTTAGATCCAATTCATTTCTTAATTTCAAAATAGAAGCGTGGTTAGAAAGCATCGAATTATAGGACATATCATATACTTCTCTAGATACACCTCCGGATGTAGTTTTAATATAAGTAGTGGCTGCGTCTAGTGCATTTATTGCAGTGTTAACTTCATTGAAAGAAGTTGTTACTGCGTTTTCATCAGCAATATTACTTGTTGGACATCCCACTTTATTTCTATAAGGAGGATTATTCAATTTATCATTTATAGAAATAGGAGCGGAACCACTAGATAATCTTGTTTGGTTTATTTTGCGATTTGAATCATCTATATTTGGGTTACACCTTAAATATTCAACATATTTACTATTAAAATTATTTAACTTTTGAACAACTGTTTCCTCAAGTTGAAATATGGTTTTTCCACTTTGTCCGCTTTGTGTGGATGTAAAAGGAGTTCCGTTATCATTGAATAAGATTGTTAAATTACCAGATGACATTATATTATTTATTGCTATAAAAAATAGCCGCTACTAAAATAACGACTCCTATACTTAAATTAATTGTTTTTACATACTCATTCATATAAATAGCTTTTGTATTCTCATAGTTTTGGTCACTTCCTAAATGATTATTTTGTAAATTATTTATACTTGTCGCGTTATCTTTATTTTTGCATAACTCTTTTTTGTAGCAGTTCATACTTAAATCATGCCATTGTTTCCATTTTGGATAATCAGATGAATACGTATTCGAATAAGACGTTGTTCCATTATTTGCAGTATCTTTGTCACTTAAACATTGTTTTACTTTGTTAACAAAATCGGGTACATCATTATATCCAAGGACAGGATATACAGTACTTGAGGTTGTTGTACTAGTTGGTCCGGTATCCGCATTATAAGATGAACACCCTTGTGTACAAACGGTTTTTGCGTTTTCTCCTAACTTAGATGGGTCTGAACAAAAATTATTACAAAAGTAATCATGACTAATTACATTAAAATTGAAAAATTGGAAATAATTTGGTCGTTCTCCAGAGTTTGAATATGATGTGGCATATGTTGTTAATCCACTTTGAATATTACTATTCATATAATCATTATAAACTTGTAATTCACATGCGTTTTTTTGCTCTAAAAATTCAGGACTTAAATCGGGAAATGGTACGCAACTCGCGTCTGGAATTATTTTATATCCTATAGTTGTGTCATTACAGGCAGACTCGGTTGGCATTACATCGTTTGCCATTATATAAAAAAAATCTGTTGGAGAATAACTAACAGCAACATTATTTGATGATGACATGTTTTTCTATTTCTATATATTAGTATTATACCTTTTCATCTAAGAGAACTACGGTGTTTTAATTATGATTTTCTCTAAACTAAATATGTTTTAGAGATTGAAACATATTTGTAGCCATTTAGCTACAAAACCGCGATAGACCTTAAACACATATCCTATAATAGGGTGTTGATAAAGCCGTAACACTACTTCTAGTAAATTTTGCTACCTCTCCTGGTCTCATTGCCATTGCTAGAGCAAGCGGGTCAAATCTAGATATTTCTGGAAGAAGTTGTATATCTTTCAAGTTGAAATTCTTTTTTACTTCTTCTATTTCATTCTCACTTAAAATGTTTACTTTTGGAACTAGAACATGATTAAATATGTTGAACTGAAGACGTTTTATATTATGAATAACAACAAAGATGCCTGTTCTTTCATAAACATATTTTACTTTATTTATAATTGTATCATTTGGTTCCTCATCAATAATAATAATTAGGGTATCGTTCTTTGTCAATACGCTCTCAATGTCATACAAATCTTCAATAATTGTATCTAAAGTTGCCGGCCGGATTTGTTTTGAACCTGTTTTTGGAGAAAAGTAATATTTTACGTATACTTTTTTGGTTGTTTCAGAATGAGTCAATAACATATCTAGTTGCGAATTGATGTACATTGCATCAATTTCATTGATACTAAATGTATTATAGTCTCCAACTGAATATTTTAATCTTTCCATATGGTCTAAAATAGTCACTCGGGATTTATATATAGATAATATACGATTGCTTGATGTTCCTGACATTTCTAATATGTTATAACTGTGTATATATTTATATTATTATTGTTTTTTTAATTCAATTTTATAATAATACAGATAAAGTTGAATTTTGTTTACTATTTTATTATACCTTTTTTATTACCAGTTTATTAAAATCAATTGGTCCTTCATTTACATCATTCGTTGTAATTACTGAAGATTTCTGAAATGTTTTTGCTTCTCCCGTAGAAGATTGTCCAGGAGTGCCTCCTATAATTACATCATTGTATGGTTGTTCTGGTTTTCCAGTGGTTGATGTATCTACTGAATTGTCAGGACCGTTTACAATTTTGATAACAGGATTTACTTCAATATTTGGCATACCATTGTTCATATTGGGAATCATCATTGGTTCTTGACTATATAGTTGTTGCTGAGGCGTTTGTACAGGATGTGTATTGTATACAATTTCAGACGGTCTAAAAATATCAGTTGGATAAACTACTTTTATACTGTCTTGAATATCACTTATTCCATCAAGGTCATTCGTCTCAATGGTAACAAATTCTCCACCGCCAATATCTTTTATAAACCATTGTCTATTTGGTTTCGAACCGCCTCTCAAGAATACTATTTCTCCGCGTTGAAATTCTTTACTTTCACCACCTTTCATATCGGGCGGTGGTGGGAAATCAGGTGAAGTTGGTTCGTACATTCCTTTCGGTGGTGGGAAATCCGGTGAAGTCGGTTCATACATTCCTTTTGGTGGTGGGAAATCCGGTGAAGTCGGTTCATACATTCCTTTCAGCGGCGGAGAGTCGGGTGAACGAGGCGCAAATGGCGGTGAATTGGGCGAATAATTTGGTGAACCAGGTACGTAGGCAGGTGAGCCAGGTGCGTAGGGTGGACTGTATGGAACATATTTTGGCGACTCTTCAGGCGAATTTTCAAAAAAATTCAATGGAGTTCTTGCTATATCCATTCTTCTACTTTCCATCAAGTTTTCTTTTGTCATTTCAATAACTTTTGCTGTAGTTACATCTGATATTTGCGTCAACTTTGAAATATTTTTAGAAAATGATAGGTTCTCCAACTGTTCAATATTATCTTCAGTTATCAGACGCATCTGAATATTCGCAGTTTGTAATTCTTGTAAAAGCAATTTGAATGTATAAGGAACACACACAATACTAAAATTACGTCCAAAACGAGTAATATTTTCAACATGCATTTCTTTACCATCTACTGAGCCGATGAATTTAATAGGCCCATCCGCCATTGGACTCATAAAAAGGTTTTTAGAAGGATTATAAACTGCCAGCATTCCGGTCTGATTACAGACCGCCATGTAGTATTTATCACCACGTTCCAACATTGACTCACGTAAAAAGTTATTCATTCCATGCGATATAAGGACATCACGTTCCATTTCACCTATACGTAAGCCACCATCGTTTGCACGACCACTAACCGGTTGTCTTGTAAGAGCAGTCATTGGCCCCCTGGCACGATAGTTAATTTTATCTTTGACCATGTGTTTCAAACGCATGTAATAAGTAGGTCCAATAAAAATATCACTCTCTAGTTGTTCTCCTGTCATTCCATTGTATAAAATTTCATTACCAGTAGAATGAAACCCAACCCGTGTAAGTTGTTCTCCAAATAACCCTATTTTTGAACCTTTATTATCAAATGCTGTACAATCTCCGAAACCTCCATAAATTGCACATGCTTTACCTATTATACATTCAACTAGCTGACCTATAGTCATACGACTTGGTATCGCATGTGGATTTATAATAATATCAGGTCGAATTCCATCTTTTGTAAATGGCATATCTCGTTCTGGTATTATCATACCGACTGTTCCTTTTTGTCCAGAACGGGATGCAATCTTATCGCCTAAATTTGGAATACGTACTTCTCTTAAACGTACTTTTGCAATACGTTCGCCTTCTTCTCCATCAGTAATAAATGATTTATCTACAACACCAAGCTGACCTTTTTTAGGTGTTTTTGAACCATCTATTCTAACAGATTTATTTTCAACACTATTTGAAGTTAACCCGATTAAAACCGTTTTATCATCAACTGGTGTATTTTCACGAATAATTCCATATTTATCAAGTTTGCTATAATCATAACCTGGTTTTGTTCCAACAACATTGGATTGCATTTCTATATTCGTAAATTTTTTATCCACAATAATATCTGCGTTTTTACTACTTTCCTCATGACTCTCATATACTGTATAATAAGTTGTGTTAAACATTCCACGTTTTATTGATGCTTCGTTAATGAGAACAGAATCTTCCATATTATAACCAGTATAACACATAATAGCGACTATCGCATTTTCTCCATAAGGGTTTTCTTCATTATTTATGTATTTCAAATATTTTGATTTTATTAATGGAACTTGTCCATTATTTAATATTACAGCAGTTTTATCCATGCGGACTTGATAATTTGTATGATACATAGAAACTGCTTGTTTGCTTTGACCACAAGAAAAAGAGTTACGGGTTGGTGGATTATTTTCTGGGAAAATAATTTGATTACACATCATTCCCATAATCAATGATTCATGAATTTCTAAATGTGTGTATTTTTTATTACTATTCTCAATGTCAGAATGATTTACTGCAATAAGTGCATTTTCACTCTCGCTTGGGTCAATATAATCAATAATAGCCTGTTCTTTCAAGAATCTTTCAAGCCTTGCGGGATTAGACTCTGAAGAAATGCCTTCATACAGTTGATTTAATTCATAAATGCGAGGTAAGTCTTTCTCAAACAATGGTAATTTTTTCTTATTGAATCCTGTAGTTAAATCTGACCAGGTAAAGTCATTCTCCTTTATTTTATCCATTATATCTTTGTTCTCAAATGATATTTTACCAGTCTCTGCGTTTACATAAAATATCGGACGGCATAAACGTCCTGAATCTGTATATATAAATATTGTATTTAACTTAATTTCAAATGAAGCGCTCGTAAAGGATGGAATAAGCGCATTTCTTCGAAAAAGATGAATTTTTTCTATAGCTTCAAACGGATTTGTAACCGACCCGGCCCATAACCCATTGACAATAACACGTGTCATTGTAGACAAAAGCGCTGGTCCTACTTCTTCAAGTAATTTCATTGGTATTTTCTCACGCAACCAAGCTATCATAGGTTCTCTAGAATATCCTCGTGAAACGGTAGTAGCGATTGCAAGTGATTTGTGTAATCCAATATTTCCACCATCGGGAGTATCAATAGGATCTATAAATCCCCATTGTGAACAGTGTAAGACTCTGGGACCAACTAATTTTGCTCCAGAATCCATTGGTAAATTGGTTTTACGTAAATGCGAAAGAGCACTGTTAAATGATAATCGGTTCAAATCTTGCACAATACCAATTCGTTTAGTATGGGCTTCTGAACCCCAGTTTCCTTTGAATGCTTTTTTGAAACCAAGTTCTACATAACGTTCTTTGAGAACTTCGCGATAATTTTGTTGTATCAATCCTGGTAAATTTTCAGCATAAAGACTCTTATTATAATAGAGACGTTTTTCAAAATCTAAATGAATTTGTTTTTGTTGTATTGTATAGTATTCTCGAAATAAATCATAAATTAGAGAACCCACTAATTCAATTCTTTTATATTTGAAATTGTCTCTATCAGTGGGTTGTTCAATACCAGAATATACTGATAGGAGACGAAAAACAATATACCCAAGATAATATGCCTTTTGATTGAAATTAAGTTCTCCAACGTGTGGCAAAAAGAAATCGGATAAGACTTCAAGAGCATATGTAACAGTCCCATATTTTGTAAGAGTTGCAATATACATAAGTGCAGATTGTTGTGTCATTATTCCACCGGCGTCATGTACGGATGGTATAAATAAATCCATCATAGACTCATATTTATCCAAGTCTAATAAACACATTGTTATAATATCTTTATCGGTTATTATACCAAGTGCACGAAATACAACAAAAAGCGGAACAGGATTTCTTACATTTGGTATATTAACAACTATATTATTGAAGGTGTATTTTTTATTAGGTGTTTTTATTTTAACAGAAATTGTTCGTATTGGTTTTGACGCGTTTTCAGAAACAGAGCGTATTTCTGCCGAGTACAAATATTTTTCATCATCCACTTTTCGAATATAAAGCATATTGTCTCCAAATTTTTCTTGTGGAACAACTGTTTTTTCTTTTCCATCAATAATAAAATAACCACCAACATCATTTTTACATTCACCCATTGAAAATCTTACTTCTCTAGGTAAACCAGATAAAACACAATGTTCAGATTGTACCATTATTGGAAATTTACCAAGGTATATTTTTTCTAGTATAACAGTTCTAAGCTGTCTATTTTGTCCTATAATTGACTTTTCGCTAGCTTCTCTAAGCTGTGTTGCCATAGCGGGTGTCATTTCAACTTCTACAGAACGAACACGTTTTTTCCTTTCTACTTTTTTAGGACCTCCACCAGATTGAACTTCATTTATTTTGGTATCATCCTCAATAAAGTCAAGTGCTTTTTTTTCTTCTTCTTCAAACATATCCATGGAACGTTCCTTAAAATTTCCGGCTTTTTGATTTTTTTCTTCATTATGTTCAGCAGAATAATCAACATCTTCCATCTCAAGACCTTTTGACCCGCCTTCGGTTTTATCCATCATATCAGCACTTAGTGCAAAGGGGGCCTGTCCTTGTTCTAAAATATCTATAAATTCTATTTCAATATCATAATGAATTGTCATTCCATATGTCATATTTCGTAAACGAGCTTCATTCGGGAACATATAATGAGCATTTTCTTTATCATAAATAATAGGTTTTCCAAAGTATATTTTGTCCCCATTCTTTCCTCCAAAATACATAATACATTGATGTCTGAAATCTTGAATGCTTTCATCAAAAGCTGAGTTTATAACTATTGGGTTTTTTTCTTTAAATATTTGAAAAATACCTGTTTTAAAGAAATCGTCATAAGATTCAACATGATGTCTTACTAAACATTGTGGATTATCTTGAAAATAAGAATTTATAACTTTCCATGTAGTTTCGTGGTCCATGATTATATTATATACTAACAAAATACAATATCTGTTTATTATCTTTACAAAGTATTTGTAATTTATAAAATTATATTTTTGAATTTAGTAAAATATAGATTCTGACTAATTGTAGCTAGATAAATTTTCTTTTACTAGTATATACCATAAAATGGCATCTGGTCTTGATACTCTCTTTGGTCCTTTAAGCAAGAACTACTGTTTCTACTTTTACATTCTTTCTGTTTTCGGATTAATCTCCTTGATTCTTTTAGTGTTATCTTCTCTCTTTATTGGAATTTCACAAAAGAAGGGTTCATTATTCTACGTACAAATGATTTCCGTTGCAGTTGTTTATGGAATGATTTATTTACAAAACCGTCTATTATTCAATATGTGTAGTCATTCACTCTAATCTTTATAAAAAATAAAAAACATTTAGTAAAAAATACATGATTTAAATACGTGCACAAATTATATTATAATAAATAATCAATGGATATTCTTTATTATAGCAATTATTGTAAACATTCACAAAAAGTAATTCAATTTTTAGCAAAAAATAATTTGACTGATAAAATGAACTTTATATGTATTGACAAACGTCAACGTGACCCAAAAACGGGTCAAACTCATATTCAACTAGAAAATGGAAAGACAGTAATACTTCCTCCTAATGTACATAATGTTCCATCTTTACTTCTTGTGAAACAAAACTACCGTGTTATTTTAGGAGATGAAATTATTGCAAATTTTCAACCAAAAGTTCAACAACAAAACAATAACGCAACACTTAGCCAAGGTGAACCAGCCGGTTATCAACTTATGGCTTCAAATAGCGGAATGAATATTGTTTCTGAACAATTTACTTATTATAATATGACGCCCGAAGAATTAAGCGCAAAAGGAAAAGGTGGAAGTAGGCAAATGTATAATTATGTTTTAGCAAATCACACTTTGTCTTCGATTGAAACGCCGCCTGATAACTATCGCCCGGATAAATTATCAAGTGGTGTTACAATTGATACTCTTCAGCAAAAACGAAATGAAGATGTTCCTCAATCTTTTGGACAATCTCCTTTTTCTATTTAGCATAAATCGTTGTATTTATTCAAAAATATTTTTTGTAAAATATATAAAGTTTTTATTATTATTTTAATAAGATGACTGATAAAATAACAATTCAACGAGCATTCAATTCACATTTTATAGAATTAATGAATGATATGATAGGTATTTATCCAGATAATCTAGAAATCATTTCCGCAAAGAATTCATTTGAAAGTATAAAACGATTGAATCCAACAACTGTAATAAAAGCATGGCACAAGTTTATAAATATACCTTATGGTTCTGAAATAGAAAACGGTAATCTATCTTTCTTTTTTGAAAAAGATTATCAAAATGATTTATCTCATTTGAATAATGTAGATGAAATATTAAAAATAATAGACAAAGTTCGTGGTCCTCTACAAAATATGAGTGATAAAAATAAAGAACATACCGGTTCTTACTTAAAAAATTTAGGAAAATTAGCATCTATTTATTCTACTTTATAGTTTAGCTTTTCTTCTTCTTGTGAAGTTGTCATATTTGTTGTATTTTTTCATTCTTCGTGTTGCAAGTTGAAGTGCCTTGCTTTCTGTCTTACAGCCATCATATAAAATATCATAATCTATTACACTTGCTTTATCTCCTGTTATTGCACTCGCTAAACGACCAATTCCCCAACTTCTTGCTGTTTGGGATGGACGCGACCCACTACTAAAATAAGCACCTTCGCCTTTATTCACAATTTTTTTCAGAGCGGAAAGTTTACACTTTGTTTTTCTTGCCAATTCCATATTTGGAAAAACATTTTCCACATTATACATGTCTCTTACATGTTTCAGATGTTTTGACTTACGCACTTTGAATGACTTTATTTTCGGTCTTGTGAAATAAATTCCTTTTTTATAAAGTTTCCTAGATTTTATAATACTAGCCTTTTGTTTCGCATAATCTGGGTTTGTTAATATGTCTGGTATATAGCGTTTTGGTATATTCATTGTTTATAATAGAATGTGAAAATAATTGAAATAGAAATAATAGAAAATAAACAATATAGAGTTTTTTGTTTATGTTTACAAAATGTATTTTCTGTATTTTTTATTGTTTAATTTGTCAATTGCTTGTAAAATTCCAATACAAAATTCTGTCATTTGTAAAAACTGTAAATTCTTGATTCCGGATAATTCTTTTTGGCTCACTTCTTTTTTTGATAATAGTAATATAAAATATGGAAAATGTTCTCGCTTTCCTGAAGATTTAACTGATTCAGAAAAAATGGATTATTTAGTTAGTGGAAAAATAAGCAAACCTAGATACAATTATTGTAGTATTGCTAGAAAATATGATTCAATGTGTGGCGAACAAGGAAAGTATTATGAAAAAATAATATAAAGTTATAAAACAAATATAATATATTACTATTTTTAAATGAGAATAGTTTTATTTTTCATTTTCAATTTATTTACAAACGTAAAATCTTATACAAATATAATTAATAATTCCAAACAAAATGATAACAAACCATGTATAGAATGTAAACATTTTGTAAAACAGTATGCATTTGAAAAATACTACATTGGAAATTATTACGGACAATGTAATAAATTTAAAGAAAAAGATAAATTAACATTAGAAACTATTCCTATCTTTGCACTTGACGCAAGAGTCTCTGAAAAATACTGTGGAAAAAAAGGAAAATATTTTGAAAAAAATAATTAAAAATTATTTTTATTAATTAACTCTAATGCCCCTTTAGCTTAGTGGTAGAGCACCAGTCTTGTAAACTGGAGGTCTCGAGTTCAATTCTCGAAGGGGGCTTACAATTATACATTATAATGTCTTTTTGTCATTATAATGTTTATTTTTATTCGGGATTTTGTAACAGATTAAACCGAGTCGTCGCTTGTATCTTCTTGTATTTTTGAATTATTTTCATCATTCTTTTTTCTATCCATAGTAACTTGACGCTTGTCATAATTCAAATAGTATAGAATTTCACTAGGAGTTAGAGCATCAAAGTAATCTTTTACAACACTTCGTGTAATTATAATTTTTTGTTCACTCAACGAAGGTAAATAAATCTGATGGTGAATCTTGGAAGCATGAATAAAGAACTTTTTTGCAATTGGAATTCCTTCTTTCTTTACATAATAAGAAAAGTAAGACTGATGAACGTTTGTTATAAAATCTTGATACTGTTTCCCAAATTGGTTAAACAGTTTCTTGTAAACAGGAAAATGTTCCAAAAACTGATTTTTTTGTTCAACTCTTGCCAAACAAAAATACTGATATTGGAGATTAGGATTGTTTCCTCTTAATTTCTTCAAATCTTCATATACTGGATTTTGCATTGCTGCTCTATCTCCATTACATATATTTGTAAACATAACTCCCATAGTTGAATAGTCAGAATGAATTGACGCGAACTTTTGTTGCAATTCTTCATAAGAAATATCTACAAACCTCTTTGGAAACTCAATTGTTCCGTTTGTGAAACAGTCCCAATTTTCATAAATTGTTGGAGGAATAAAAGTAACGTTATTTCCACTAATAGTATAAACTGATACAAGAAAAAGATGTGTTCCTTCAATAGGTAAGACAATATGATTTTCTTTATGTTGCATTACAAAACTATAGGAGTTATTTTTTGGTAAATATTCCAAAAGCGGCGATGACTCCAATGTATCATCGCTAGCACAAATAGCCTCCAAAAACATTTGTCTGAACGTCTTTTGCTTTACAACTTCCTGTTTTTCTAATTCGTCATTAAGAGAATATTGAGTTCTATAATACCAGTAATTACCACCAACTGCACTTCTTGTGGAAATTTCCCATTTATTAATTCTCTTATCAAAAAATAAATTAATCATCGTTCCTTCAATAATTTCATTTGCATAGACAGCATCGGTTAGTAAAGGAGTATTCGCTTTGAACTGTTCGATTGTAATTGAATTTGGAGGCGAAAAGCAAAGAATATTATTTAACTCATCGGTAATCAAAGAACGATATAACCGCATGTTTTTATCGTCAAATGACAAAAAATTGGAGTCATTATTAATAATATTGTATGTAACATCATTTGAGGTATAAGTTTTTGTCTTAATAGTTTCTTTTTTATAATCACTTGTATCCACTGTATAGGATATGTATTTATAATCAGAGCTTTCCATGAAAACGGGTATTTACTATAATGTAGTCTCGAATAGTCTTTAACCTCTTTATAAAACTATTTTATATTACTATAAAAAAGATGTCAATATAAGATGTTCAAGCATGAAAAAGTAATTTAGACTTATAAATATATTATAATAGTACAATATATTATATAAATGTCAGAAAAGGACGATACAACTGAAATGGAATATAAAGATAATGAAAAAATGGAAACAGACAGCAATGATGAAACAAAAGATAATGAAGGGTTCTCTTTAGAATTAGGAGATGTCATTGAAATAATTTCACCTTCAAATCCGGATTATCATGACCAAACATTCTATATTCACTACATAAATGAGAAGCGAATTGAAATTGTAAATATTACTACTTATCAATTGGAAAAACTCAATCTCGATACAGATGGTTCTATTACTGATGAATCAATAACCGAAATAAATTTAATAAGCAGGAGTGAAGAAAAAGGTTATGCAAGACAAAATGGTCTTCTTCCAAAAAAGTGGATTTCCATTCATTTTGGTGGAGAAATTCCCTTGATTATTACTGGATTGATAACCAATTTAGAAGAGGATGAAATTGAAGTAACAACATATCCCGACAATGACGTACTTTTTATAAATTTCGAATACAAAGGACTTCCTGAAGACATACCAATCGATAAAATAATTTTTAGAGATGCACCAAGAGGAGCTTTATTAGAAGCTGCTGCCGAAAAGTTATCAGCAAACAGTGAAGAAAGTCTTTTTAATGAATCAGAAGCTTCAATTACTTTTACTGAAGATGGCGAGTCTATTATCAATATACCCGACTCTGTTTCTGCTGACGAAAATATAAGAGATGTTCTTCATTCTGTTTATTTAGACGCGAACGAGTTATTCGGTGAAGATTTGGAAGAAGTATTTCAAGTAGTTGAAATTCCTGACTCGGAAAAGAGATATGGAATTGATATTCAAGTAAATGACTTTACAGATGAATTGTTATCCACTATACCTACCTCTAGAAGAACTAATTTGGTTATGAAAAGAATTCATAATTTAGTTGAAAGATTCAAAGAATTGAGACGTATATATTCAAAATTTGATGAAAATGGTAACGTAATCGGAAAAAAGATAAATGGCGACTTGATTAAACCACTTATTCATCACATGTCAAATCTTGATGTAAAACTAAGATGGCTTATTCCAGTAGTTTCTCAGCGTAAAAAACTTTATGATTTAAGTGATGAAGGGGGTGAAGATACAATTTCTCTAAAGAGTAACGATGACCTTATTTCACAAAACGAAATACATACAAATTATTATAAGAATAATGTTCCCGGGGAAGAATTGAAGTATGATTACATGTTTTCGAGAACACATGAATCAATGACTCCTTTTTCGCCACCTGTACAACGAGAAGACTTTCTTGCATTTAACAAAGAAGTAAAAACAGACTTAGAAGCTATTGTGAATAATTTAGATGACTTCTATACTACGGTTAGCGAGCAAGCTATTTCTACAAAAAAATATACCCCAACTTCTTCCAAATTTCGATATTTTATACAAAAATACAACCTGGGTATGACAAAATTATCTGGCTTACAGAATGTTGGACAATCCAAAATATTTTTGAAAAGTAGATTGACACCGAACGATAAAGTAACTGTAAAATCACTTATTGTTATGTCAGAACCAGTTATGAGATATTCTCATGTGGATATGCCTGCTACAAATATTTTGGTTCGTTCTCAACTTAGTCAAAATTCTTTAGATTATTTTCGTATTTTCAAAAAATCACGTGACATTTCTCAAAAAAACATTGATACTTTAGAAACAGAAATAGACTATGAGTCACAAGAAAAGGAAGAAGATGGTATACGTTTTTTATCAGATATAACAGAATTTGTATTAGACGAGTCGGTTGGAGATGAAACTGAAAAATATAACAAATTTTTGAATGTTATTATACCAAAAATCAGAACTCTTATTCGACTTGTACGAAAATACATGAAAGATAAGTTAACTTTTATAGATATTGTAAAAACATTAGAACCATTTATGATTTACCCAGATAATATTACTTATGGACAGTATAATGAAATACGTTATTTTTTAAAAGAAAAAATAAAAGAATTCAAAACATCTTTTTCTACAAAATCCATGGAATATTCATCTTTCAAAAATACTATCTACAAAGTTCGGTCTACAGTAAACAGAATGAAAGTTATGTTATCAGAAAAGCGTGATATTCAAGATAGATTTATTGAAACATATAAAATACGTAAAAATAAAACAACAGATGACGCTGAACCAGGTAGTTCAAGTGAGTTATTACATTTGATTATTGATACTGACCAAAGTAAATTATTTTCTACTCTTCTTTCTTCTATGTTACTAGCATTGGTTACGCCAAACAAATTGATGGATTATTTTGATAAACCAGATGTGGATGAATTGGATTCATATGAAAAATTGGGGTCAGATGGCTGTGTTCGTAGATTCTTAACTAAAAAATATACATCTATTTCTGAATTACAGAAAGATAACAGTGTAGAAGAATTATATTATGATAAAGAATATGATGATACACCTTATTCTATTTTAAAAAAATATGAAGATGAAAAAAAGAAAATGTTACCTGAAAAATTTGTTCAATTCTTAGCAGAGAATTTAATTCAAAAACATGACTGTCCAAGACATATGGCAGATGAATTGGCCACTACACTTATTGCTGGTAAAAAAACAGTTCGTGATGGCGAATATGCTATTTTAGAATTGAAACCAACTCTACCTGATACAGTAGACGAAAGTTCATTGAGTGAAAAAGAAAAGAATGAAATTAAAATTGAAGAGTCAGCAAGAACAAAATATCATTATTACAAAAGAAGAAATGGTCACTGGGTAAAAGATGAAGATATTGATGAAGAAGTTTTTATGGATAACAATACATTATTTTGTAATATAGATTTCAAATGTCAGAAAAATCCAACTGTGAATACTTGTGACCCTGAGAATGCTGTTGAAATCAGGATGAAACGGCTTGCATCAGAAAATGCTCTAAAAGAATTTGATAAGCGTTATTCTATATCCGTTGAAGAAATGAGCGCACTTCTTGAAAAAGGAATTGAAGAATATACTTATTCCATTCAAAAGTTAAGAGTTTTGAAAGAAAACCAATTGACAAAATCGAACTTTGTTGCATATGAGATTGGTAAGTATGCAAATAAAGACGAAATTTTAGTATCTCCCTATGCAAAATTGTATGACCTTATTTTGTCACAAGATGATTTTGTAAAAAAACAATCCGATATATGTAAACTAGTAACAGAATTTTGTCGCGAACCTTTAGTAGAGGAACAAAAAGAAGACTCCCATTGGTTATATTGTAAAGAAACAAATACAAAGTTAGTTCCTCAGTCTATTTTTCTATTGGCAAATGCATTTGTATCAGGCGATAATTACTTAGATAAACTAGATGAATTATGTCATACCGTTGGAACATTAAGCGACGACGGCGATGCATGGGTAGATAAATTTTGTGGATGCGTCTTAAAAAAAATAGACGTAGTAAACGAAGAAAGTTATGATGAAACCGGTTTTAAAATCACTACGCATGGAATTATAGAAAAAGATTTGGGAACAGTAGCTGCTGAGGCGTTGAACAAAAAAGAAATAAAAGAAAGAAAGGTATTTGAAGATGAAACAACTGATATTGCTCATAATGTGTTTTATACAATATGTAACAACATGGAAATTCCTATGGATGTTATTGAATCTTTTGTTATGCGAATTTCAATGGAACTTATAACAGATTCAAGTGTT
>Ga0114979_10001540_pt1 | contig 15565 bp, 13 predicted proteins | sample S_140625_EF_Meta_FD_87315 | JGI IMG/M metagenome (GOLD analysis project Ga0114979, IMG submission 87315) | Freshwater microbial communities from Lake Simoncouche, Canada to study carbon cycling - S_140625_EF_MetaG | ecosystem: Environmental > Aquatic > Freshwater > Lake | place: Lake... | reverse complement strand
TTGGCATCTGCGAAACTCGGGCCAAGCGGGCTCTGGGCTTCGCCGGGCAACGACGCCCAGTACAAGCCATCGCGCTTGCCCGGCGAGGACAGCGCACGCTGGGCGAAGTGTTTGGTCGCCTTGCCATCGGGGTCCTTCGTGAAGTATTCCTCCTGCGCATCGGTGTAGGCCAGCGCGACCTGGATGGCAGCGAGCTCGTTGCGCCCGATGCGTCGCGTTCGCATCTCCGCGGGCGCGTCACGGGTATTGAATCGCCAGCCTGACGCGGACTGCACCAGAGGAATCGGCAGCGTCCAACCGTTGGTGCCAACCTCGAGCATGGCCTTGCCGTTGCCGGTATCGATGATTTTGTGCCCACGCGACCAGGCCTCGAGGAACGACAATTTGTCAGAGTACGAGCTCGCGCTGTCTGGGATGTAGCGCTTGTAATCGGCGCCAAGAACCGAGTTCAACTGTGCCTCGTCGCTTCGCGCGATCCCGTCGACCAGCGCCTGCGTTGCGGCATCCGGTGTTGCAAAGACCGCTTGCGAGTGAGCCGCGGGCGCAAACGCCAGAAAGCCTGCTGTCAGCGCAATTGCGAGAGCCACGCGGGGCACGCGCTGGGCAGATGACTTTGTTTTCATATCGGTATCCCTGTTAACGACCGTGACCGCGACCGCCGCCACCGCCAGCGGCGGCCCGTCCTGCACCACCTCCCGCGCCACCACCCGCCCGTGCAGCCCCGGCATTTGCGGCAGCCGGCCTCGCGGCAGCGGGTCTTGCTTCCGCAGACCTTGCAGCGCCAGCTGTAGGCATCCCACCACCGCCGCCAGCCGGCGCTCTTGCGGGCATCGACTGGGGTCGCTGCGCGGCCGCCTGACTCGCCGCGCCGCGGTCGAACTGCTGGCGGGACTGGCGATCTCCGGCACCGCTCAGTGCGTTATCGCGTGACGACTGCTGCGCGCGCTGACGCGCTGCATCTCGGTCAACCTGCTGGGCACGCTGGCGTGCGGCATCGCGGTCAGCATCCTGTGCCCGCTGGCGCGCAGCGTCGCGGTCAGGCCCCTGTCCATTTCCGATCGTGCCAGCCGCCGGCCTGGCCGCTGCCCGATCCTGACCGGCGCTCCGATCCTGAAGACCGCTCCGATCCTGAAGACCGCCTCGATCCTGCATGGTCTGAGCCGCACGCTCTCGACTTGCATCACGATTCAGATCGCGATTCGCCTCGCGGTTTCCGGCGCTGGATGCCTCTTTGCCGCGGAACTGCTCGCGATTGGCCACATCGCGCTGCTTGTCCAGTTTCTGACGCGTGCCGTCACCACCCTTGTAGGAGGTGTTACCGCGATGACTGGAGTCGTGATTCCAGCTTGTATTGCCGGAATTCACATTCAGACGATTGTTGACGTTGATGTTGTTGAAGTTATTGACGTTGATGTTGACGCTGCCACGGCCCCAGTTGAAACCGCCCCAGAGCGCATTGGTCACACCGATGCCCACACCCCATGCAATGCCGGTTGCAATCGTGCGCGACCACCAGTAACCGGGGGGAGGCGGATAGTAGTAAGGCGGATAGGACGGATACATCCATGGCCCATACACAACCGCCGGATTGTAGGCAGGCACGTAAATCACCGAGGGCTGCGCCGGCTGGATCACGATGACTTGCGGCGGGGGCGCTGCCGATGTGACTACCACGCTGGAAGATGTCTGCGCAGGGGCCGGAGCCGCCTGCATCGAAACATTCACCTGTTCGTTGGACTGCAGGTTTCCGGCCTTTTGCGCGCTCAGTCGCAAGCGCTGTACCGAGTCCATCACATCCTGGGGCTGGGCGAGGAAGGCGTCGCCAAGATTGCGTATGTAGTCTGGCCTGTCACCCAGCGTGATCAGGGCATCGGGGAAAGCGACCAACGATGCGACCGACGGGTCCCAGGGCTGGTTTTCGACCATCTTGACGGCCGAGTCGCCCTTGGCGTCGGGATGAGCCTTGGACCAGGCCACTGCTTGCGCAAATTCATCGGGGTAAGTCGCCGCCATCAGGACCTGAGACAGGAGCGGATCGGGATACAAGGCGATCTGCGCCATCATCTGGTCGAGTTGCTCGACGGTGTAGGGTCGGTCCGCGCTTTGCGCCGCCGCTGCCAGTGGCAGCAGCAACATCAGGGCATAAACCATTTGCCTGAGCCGTGAGCGAATTGTCTTGATCACCTGATTCTCCTGAGATTCTGCCGCCCGGCTGTTGCAATCAGCGGGAAGAAAAAAAGATTTTACCCTATGTCGACTCCTGCATAGACACACAGACTCCCGGAGAACACCAGCAAGCGGTACAGGGAATCAATTCTTAAGTACTGCGAGCAGTGTCCACTCAGTTGCCATAAACGCCAAGCGATTGTCATGACCGATTCTCAAGGGACCAACGGCTAGGTCGACTGCCTGACCAACCCGTCGCAGCGCTGCGCATCGATTGGGTGCCCCGCCTCTCGAAATCGCGCCGCTGCAGCGGAAAACTGCGCAACAGCCTCATCGTCAGCGCCCCGGGTTGCAGCAATATGCCCGCGAACCTCGTGGTGCGAGGCATACCAGGCCGGCAAGCGCATCACGACATTCGCCAGGTAGGCGCACTGCTCCTCGTGCTTTTCGGCCAGCGCAAGTTCGCCGGCCCGCGCGGCAGCGATCGCCGCGGGTACGGCGAACGTGATCCGGCAGCCCGGGCAGGTTTCCAGCGGCCCGCGCACCGAGGCACTGGCGTCTTCCATCACATGCAGCGCAGCAGCCGGGTCGTCGGCGTGCAAATTGATGCGGGTGCCATAAATCCGATCGAGCAGGTGAAAACCGATGTCGGTCTGGCGCGCGACGTCCAGGGCTTCTTCGATGAGGGCACGCGCCTCGTCACGTTGACCTTCATGCAGCGCGACTTCCGCCAGACGCTGAAGCGACAGCGCCTCGCCCACAGGCCCGCCAATGGCACGGTGAAGTCGAGCGCCTTCACGCAAATGCTCGCGTGCTTGCGCGAGGTTACCGGCAAGCCACTCTGCCTCGCCTTGCAGCGTCACGCCGAACGCATGGCCGCGCAGGGCGCCCAGCCGCTGCGCCTCGGTCGAGAGGGACTGGGCGAAATGAATGACGTCCGCATAAGGCCGCGCGCCGTACAGAAAGCGCTGAGTGATACACAAATGGCCATCGAAAACACGCAGCGCCAAATGCGGCACGTGACTGGTCTCATGAAGATCGGCCCAAACGCTGCGGTGCAGCTCACCGCGCGCATGTGCCGAAGCCGCCTGAGCCCAGGACGCGATAACCAGGGAGGTGGTGTCGCCCGACTGCAGTGCCAGCTGTCGTGCAACCGCGGCCTTGGCGGTACCGACCGCCGGATCGCCCGCGCCAAGCGCCGCCGCGCCGCTGTAGGCAAGCGCTTCGCATAACCGACCCTCGACACTCGTAGGCATCAGCCCGTCCAGCACCAACAGCGCGCCTTTGGGGTCGCCGAGCTTCACCTGGGCCAGAGCGGCCTTGGCGCGCAGATTGTGGCTTTCGGGTTCGCCAGCAGCATCGGCGGCGGCATGGTAGGCGGCCAGCGCGGCGGGCTCGCCCATGGCGTCAAGCGATTCGGCGTGCAGCCTCAAGCCCTCGGCATGGTCGGGTTGAAAGGCAAGCAGAGGTTCGAGGTGGCGCAGCGCATCGCTGAAGGCAGCCAGACGCAGGGCATCGCGCGCAGCGGCAAGCAGACAGGGCATGGCATCACGCGGATGGCCCGCTTCGAGCCAGTGTCGGGCTATTGCAGCGGGCGCGCAATCGAGCTCGGCCAGACGGGTGGCGATCAGGCGGTGCATCTTCAACCTGCGGTGGGGCGGCACCTGTTCGACCAATGCCTGCTGCACCAGATGATGGCGAAAGCGATACCGACTGGCCAGCGGCAGCAACACGCCGGCGGCCAAGGCCGCGTCAAGTGACTCCAGACTGGGCACCTGCGCCTCGGCTGCCAGCGCCTCGACCGTGCCGACATCGAACTCGTCATTGCTCAGGGCCAGCCACTTGAGCAGGCTCATCGCGCTGTCCGGAACGTCGCACAGCCGCTCGGTGATCGCCTCAGCCACGCCGCCAGGCAGGCGCGCATCGGCGTCAGCCCCAGCACAACGCGCCAGCTCGATGGCCGCGAAAGGATTGCCATCGGCAGCACGGACGACATGCGCCATCGCAGTGTCTGACAAGCCGACTGGCGCAACACGCGCGACCAATCTGCGGCATTCTTCATCAGGCAGTGGATCAATATCCATCACTTGCAGCCGGGCAGACCGTTGCAGCCTGCTCAGGGCGCGCGCAAGGGCTGTGCCGGCCGCCGGCGGACGAATTGCAAGCATCACGAACAAGCCTGCGCCGGAGGCTGCAAGTTGCGTGATCACATCGACATCGGCATCGTCGGCAAGGTGCGCGTCGTCGACCTGCAAAAGAACATCTTTGCCCTGCCCGGTCGCTCGCAGCAATCGGTGGATGGCGCCCACCACCTGGTGCCTGCCCAGTGGACCGGGCAGCTTGTCAGCCGGGCCCGCCTGAGGACTGAGCAGAGCCAGCACCGCGCGCGCCTGGGGACCGATGCGATCGAGCACGCCACGGTCATCAAGGATCAGACGCTCGGTGATGCCGCACATCACCGCATAGGTCCGGCCAGTCTGCGAAGCATCAACACGACATACCGTCCAGCCACTGTTGTGGGCCTGCATCGCGATCTCGCGGCAGAGCGCACTCTTGCCAATTCCGGCCGGCCCGCGCAACACAATGCCACCTGGCCGCTGCGTGGCCTCCATACACATCCAGGCGGCCGCCTGGGCGCAAACCTCGGCGCGGCCGACAAAGGCGGGTCCTGACACCTGAAGGCCGGCAATGCACCGATCGTACAGCGCCTGAGTCTGTGCATCGGGTGCCACGCCCAGGCCTTCCTGCAACGCCTCGCGCAGATGGGCATACCAGCGCAGCGCTGAAGCACGATTGCCGGCAGCCAGTTCGCGCTGCATCAACGCCCGATGGGCTGGCTCATCTTCTGGGTCGATCTGCGCCAGCCTCTCCCACTGCCCGCTGGCACGCAGCAGTTGCAGCTGACGCTCGCGAAGTCGCTCGCGAGTGGCCTCGACCCATGGTTCGAAACGCGCCCCGGGAAGCAGGTCACCCGAGTAACTGGCAGCAGCATCGGCACAGGCAGCTGGGTCGCGCCGCGACAGAGCGGCATCCGAGCGCTGCTCGAAGTGCAGCGCATCCACCACCACAGGCCGATCGGGCCACAACAACACCTCGCCTGCCTGCAGCACGATGGCATCGTGGCGCCCCAGCGCCTGCCGTGCATGGTGGGCGGCCTTGCGCAGATTGGCGGCACCGGCCTCTGGTTCGAGCTGCGGCCAAAGCGCGTCAATCACTTCGTCTCGGGTCAAACGCTGGCGTGGCTGCAAGCACAGCAGTTGCACCAGCTGAGTGGCACGCAGGCTGGGCCAGCGCTCGGCCGCCAATTCGACGCCGTCGATCGCGACCGCAAATCGGCCGAGCAGGACGGCGTCGAGGCGTGACAGCGCCTGGGTATTCATTTTGAGCGGGTTGGTATCCATGGCCCAAAGTGTCCGACAGACAGTCTGCGTCACACAACCCCCTTTGGACCTAGGAACGATTCAGGAACACACGATGGAGCAATCTGGGTCAAGCCGAGTGGATGTCCCCGGCTTGAACCAACCAAGGAGCTCCCATGACCTGTCTGCTACACACCTTTCCCCCAATCGGCGGCCTGCCGACACTGCTGACCTGGCCGCAACCACTGACGCCGCAAGGCTTGCTCGCGATCGAGCAAAGCGTCGCCGGCACGCTGGGCATCTTGAGGCGTGATCTGCTCAATGCTGGTGTTGAGTCGACTTCGGCCCCCGCCCTGCCCCATTTCGATGCAGCAGAGATCGAGTACGCATCCTGGATGCCCGATCGCGGCACGGTCGAATTTGACTCCTGGGCAGTCCATCTGCCCGCCAGTCTGCGGTGAACGACAAAATGTACCAAGGCCTGGGTGGCGCCAGTGCCGTGGCCGCGATCGTCGATAACGCGGTCACCGGCACGCCGCCAACTCCACGCTGGCTGCTCTGTTTTATGGGCGGAATCGGCCGCAACGAAAAGACCTCGAATCGGAGCCGACGAGGTGTTGAGCCGGCTTGAATCGTTCGGCGCAGCCAGGAACGATTCAAGAACGCGCCGTACATAGGCTAACAGACAGCAGGACCATGTTGGCCCTGCTCAAACCAAGGAGCGAACCAAGATGAACCAAACCACCGTCACCACACTCTACGACCGACTCGGTCGCCGCGAAGGGATTACCCGCATCACTGCCGATCTGATGAAAAACCACCTCGCCAATCCGCTGGTCAGCACCCGGTATATGAACAGCGAAAACCTCGAGCGCATCGAACGCCGCTTGGTTGAATTTTTCTGCGCTGGCACCGGCGGGCCAGAGTCCTACAGCGGCAAGGACATGCTGGCAACACACAAGGGGATGAATATCAACGAGCAGGAGTTCATGACCGTCATCGACGACGCAATGGATGCGCTGAAAAAGAACAATATCGACGAAGCCACCTGCAATGAGGTTCTGGCCGTGCTGTGGTCGATGCGGCGTGAGGTCCTGCGGGTGTGAAGAGCGTGAACTTGATCGAAGAGTTGAGCGGGCAGCTTCCGCAACTCTTGGCGCAAGCCCGGTTGCGGGGAGCAGAGTTTGAGACGGCACGCCGGATCGCTACAGACTTTGCCGACACGCTCAAGCATGCGGGCCTGGCCCGCATGCTTGTGCCACAGTCCCACGGCGGGCTCGGCTGCTCGCTGCCCGATTGGCTGGAAGTGATGATGCAACTGGCCGAAGCCGACGCTTCGACGGCCTGGGTCAGCGCCCACGCAGGTGTCTGCTCCGGATTGATTGCGGCATCCGCCGACTTGCGTTTTCGCAACGAGTTCTTTGCCGATCCGCTGGCCTGCGCCTCCTGGAGCAATCTGCCGCGTGTCACGGTGCAGGAGCTCGAAGACGGCTTGCGGATCAGCGGCAGCTGGACCTTCGTGTCGGGCTGCACGATGGCCAGCCATGTCGGAGGCATGGTGATACTGCCACCGCTTCAGGAAGGGGGGCTGCCGCGCCCGATCGTCGCACTGATACCGGTGGCCCAGGCCAGGGTCGTGGAAACCTGGGATCCCATCGGACTCGGTGGCACCGGCAGCCACGATGTCCATTTCGATGACGTGTTCGTGCCGCGCTACCGCACATTCGCCTGGCCGGCCGCCGCTGCGGCACCCGACGCTGACTACCCGGCCAAGGTCTTCGTCCCCGGTACCTGGTTCATCTCGAATTGCGCGGCCGCCACCCACCTCGGGCTGGCGCGACGCGCATTGGACGAAGCACGCAATGAGATGCGGGGTAAGGTCGAGCGCTTCAGCGGGCGCCCTGTGCTGGAGCACCCCGCAACACAGCGCAACCTAGAAGCGGGCGAGGGCTTATGGTTTGCCTGCCGCGCCGGCCTGCGTGAGGCGCTGCGTTCGATTTGGGAAAGCGCAACGCGGGGCGAACCCTTGTCGCAGGAGCAACGGCTGAACGCCCGTGTGGCGGCCGTGACCGCTGTGCATCGATCGACTGAGGTGGTTCGCATGGCCTACGACGCCGCAGGCGCCGGCGCAATCCGGCGCAGCGCTGTGCTTGAGCGGCTGCTTCGCGAGGCGAGTTGTCTCACGCACCATGTTTCGGCGAACCTGCCCTCCTACGAACTGACCGGGCGCGTGCGATCAGGTGTGGAGGCACTGAGCCTGCGGGTTTAACTTGCACTGGAGTTTCTTCTTCCAGTTGGTTAGGATCAAGGCGGGTGCCAGGCCGATTCGCGGCGTGGCAGGATTTATGCGCTGGTCGGGCCGCCGCGCGGAGCATCCGCGTTCATGCACCCGACACCTGATTCGACGCTTCAGTACATCGCCCTTGGCATCTTTGTGCTGGCGGTGGGACACACCTTCGCAGCCAAGCAGTTCGACCGACTCTCACACCGATTTCCCAATCACTCCGGGCTGTTTCACCTTCTGGGTGAAGTCGAAGTCGTCTTCGGTTTCTGGGCCATCATCCTCATCCTTGTCATGGCGCTGATGCTGGGCGGCGACAAGGCCCTGGCCTACGCGGAGTCCCGAAACTACACCGAGCCTCTGTTTGTTTTCGTCGTGATGGTCATTTCGGCGTCGCGGCCGGTACTCAGCACGGCAATACGCACCGTTGACAGCATCGCTCGACTGGTGCCCGTGCCAACGCCGTTAGCCAGCGCATGGCTGGGTATGGCAATAGCGCCGTTGCTCGGTTCGCTGATCACCGAGCCGGCGGCGATGACGATCTCGGCGCTGATGCTGGCTCCGGGAATCTTTCAAAGACAGGTGCCTGAGCGACTGAAGTACCTCGCACTTGGCGTTCTGTTCGTCAACATCTCCATCGGTGGAACGCTCACCAATTTTGCGGCGCCGCCAGTGCTGATGGTGGCGACAACCTGGCAATGGGACAGCACCTTCATGTTCGCCACCTTCGGATGGAAGGCTGCGGCCGCCGTGATGTTCAATGCCACGGTCGCGACTTTCTTTCTTCGCAAGCATCTGCGCGACCCGGCGCCGGAGGTCACAGCGCTGAAAATGAAGGTGCCGATGCCTGTGGTGACGGTGCATCTCGTCCTGCTTGCCGGTGTGGTGGTGTTCGCCCATCATCCGGTGGCATTCCTTGGACTGTTCCTGATGTTTCTGGGTTTTTCGCAAGCCTACGAAAAACATCAGAGCCCGCTCATCCTCAAGGAAGCCCTGCTCGTCGCTTTCTTTCTGGCAGGTCTGGTGGTGCTCGGAGGGCTGCAGGCCTGGTGGCTGCAGCCCATCGTGTCGAGCCTGGAGCCACTGGCCTTGTTCTTCGGTGGGGTTGCGCTGACGGCGGTCACAGACAATGCCGCGCTGACCTATCTCGGATCCCTCATCACCGGCATTTCCGCCGAGTCCAAGTACATGCTGGTTGCCGGTGCGGTTACCGGGGGAGGCCTGACTGTCATTGCCAATGCGCCTAATCCCGCAGGCGCTGCCTTGCTCAAGCGGGGATTCGAGGACGAGTCGATCGGGGCTGGGGGGTTGTTTCTGGGTGCGCTTGGCCCGACGGCGGTGGCCGCGGCAGCATTCCTGCTGCTCTGAGCGCGACTCTCAGCGTTATCAACCTCCCAGAATTGCTGGCTCCTCAGGTGGTGGGAAGCGGCCAGCGCTCGAGGTAGCGCTGATACTCGGGCTCAACGTCAATTTCCAGGCTTGCCAGCACCCGTACCACCGCGTTGTAAAAGGCAATGCTTACGATCAGATCGACCAGTTGCTCGTTGGGCATGTGCGTCTGAAGTGCAGCGAATGTCTCCACGGCCATCTTGCCTGCACTGGTCACTTCACGCGCACCCTTGAGCACCAGGCGGGTCAGCGCATCAAGCGTGGCCGGGCGCCCCTCAGTCTCGTCGATCAAGGCCGCGACATCGGCATCACTCACACCAAAATCATGAGCGATCTTGATGTGGTGTGACCATTCATAGGCCGACCGCGCCAGATACCCCACCTGGAGAATCGCCAGCTCGCGCAGGCGGCCATCGAGTGGACTGCCGAACCGGATGTATGAGCCCAATCCCTGAAAAGCCCGCAAGGCGCCCGGGCTGTGCACCAATTGTTTGTAGAGCGCAATGTCGCGCTTCATCAGATCCTGATGTTCGGCGGGAAGCTGGGATTTTTCGAGATAAGGCAGGCGCGCCATGGCGGGAGTCCTTCGCAGGTCGGTTGGGGCTTCAGTTTGCAGCACAGCGCGGCAAAGCGCCGCCTTACTCCAGCAGGGCGACCGACTTGACCTGCAACCATGCAGACTTGCCCGGCTGCAGGCCTAGGGCGTCGAACGACCTGCCGGTAATGCGTGCCACCAGCGTCGATCCACCCACCCTGACCCGCACCAGGACTTGCGACGGGTGGACATCAGCGGCCGACGACTCGATGGTGCATGGCAGGTGGTTCTGGATGCTGGTGCCATGCGGCTCTTCAACGGCCATGCTGACGTCACGGGCCAGTACCCGCAGGCGTACCAGGTGGCCTAGCGGCAGGCCGCTGTCGCGCAGCCAGAGGCTGCCGCCGTCGAAAGCCACGCGACACAGGTGCCATCGGGCGTCGCGTTCGACCACCGTGCCCGCCAACAAGGCGCCGATCTCGTCTCCCGCCAGGACCGGGCTGGCGATGGAAGCCAGCACGCTCGCTGCCGGGCCTTGCGCCGTCACCCTGCCCTGATCAAGCACCACCAGATAGTCGGCAAGCCGTGCAAGTTCGTCGGCCGAATGGGTGACATACAGCATCGGCGTGCTCAACTCATCGCGCAGTCGCTCCAGCCACGGCAGAATCTCCTGCTTTCGCGCGTGATCAAGCGCCGCCAGCGGCTCGTCAAGCAACAGCAGGCGAGGCTGTGTTGCGAGGGCCCTGGCGATGGCCACACGCTGACGCTCACCACCCGAAAGCCCCGCGGGCAGACGGCCGAGCAGCTTCTCGATGCCCAGCAGGCGTATGGCGGAATCGAGCACCTGCCGGTCATCGCGCGAACCGGTGCGCTTGAGCCCAAAGTGCAGATTGCCTTTCACCGTGAGGTGCTCGAAAAGCGATGCTTCCTGAAAGACATAGCCCAGTGGTCGCCGCCAGGTGGGCAGGAAGATGCGCGCTTCGTCGTCCTGCCAGACATCCGCGCCGATACGCACCAGCCCCTGAGGCGCTCGCTCAAGACCGGCCACACAGCGCAGGAGGGTCGTCTTGCCTGAGCCAGACGCGCCGAACAGAACGGTGATGCCTGTCGCCGGAAGCGCCAGGTCGACCGCCAGCCTGAACCCCTCGCGCACCACCTGGAGCCGAATTCTGCTGCCCGCTGCCGACGTCACGGCAGTACCCGCCCCAGCCGCCGCTTCATCAGTGACAGCGCCAGCAGCACCGCGAACGACAGCAGCACCATGCCGCCGGCCAGCCAGTGGGCCTGCGCGTATTCCATGGCCTCGACATGGCCGTAGATCTGGGTCGAGACGACGCGGGTCTTGCCGGGGATGTTGCCGCCGATCATCAGCACAACGCCGAACTCACCGACGGTATGCGCGAAGCTCAAGATTGCGGCGGTGACCAGGCCTGGGCGTGCCAGCGGCAGCGCCACATTGAAAAAAGCGTCAAGAGGTTGTGCACGCAAGGTGGCAGCCACCTCCATCGGGCGCGGCCCAATCGCCTCGAAGGCGTGCTGTATCGGCTGCACCGCAAAAGGCAGCGAGAAGATGATGGAGCCGATGAGAAGACCGATGAAAGTGAACGACAGTGTTCCCCAGCCGAGCGCCAGGGTTAGCCGGCCCAGAGGGCCATCTGGCCCCATCGCCACCAGCAGGTAAAACCCGAGCACGGAGGGCGGCAATACCAGCGGCAATGTGACCAGTGCACTGATGGGGGCGCGCCAGCGGGAGGCCGTGACAGACAGCCACCACGCGATGGGTGTGGCGATCAGGAGCAGCACCAGGGTCGTCAGCGTGGCGAGCTTGACGGTCAGAATGATGGCCTCAATGGCCTCGTTGCCTGGCAGCACAGCGCTCAGTGGTTGTAGCCGAACGATCGGATGATCGTGCGCGCCTTGTCGTTGCGCAGGTAGGCCATCAGCGCCAAAGCTGCGGCGTTGGCCTTGCCTGCACCCAACACGACCGCGTCCTGTCGGATCGGGGTGTGCAGGCTCGCGGGCACTGTCCAGGCTGACCCTTGGGTGAGCTTGCCGTCAGCAAAGACCTGGGACAAGGCAACGAAGCCGAGTTCGGCGTTTCCGGTGGCCACGAACTGGTAGGTCTGGGCGATGTTCTCGCCCTGCACGATCCTGGGCGCCAGCGCGGACATCAGATCGAGCCCTTTCAGCACTTCGACTGCGGCTGCGCCATAAGGCGAGAGCTTGGGGTCGGCCAGCGCGATACGCTCGAACCTGCCGCGGCTCAGCACCTCGCCCTTGTCGTCGACCGCCCCGGGTTGCCGGCTCCAGAGCACCAGTCTGCCGATGGCATAGGTGAAGCGGGTGCCCGAGACGCCGAAGCCTTCGCGTTCGAGACGCGCCGGCGTTTCGTCGTCGGCCGACAGCATGATCTGGAAAGGGGCACCGTTCCTGATCTGGGCGTAGAACTTGCCGGTCGAACCGAAAGCAAGCACCGCCTTGTAGCCGGTGTCCTGCTCGAAGGCCGCGGCAATTTTTTGCATCGGCGCTGTGAAATTTGATGCCACGGCCACACTGACCTCGGCTGCCTGTGCCGATGCAGTCAGAGACCCCACGATCAATACTCCGAGCACCCAAGCTCTCATGGCGTGTCGCGCTATTCACGATTTGAATAGCGCAAGTGTAGTGGAAACTGACCTGGCCCGCTTACTATCAAGGCATGAAACCGAAGAGCCCTGACCTGGCAGAAGTGCTTGGACACGCGTCGACCGACAAGCGTATCGACATCCTGCGCCGCATCGGCGACGGCGGCTCAATCTCGGAGGCTGCGCGTCGCGCAGGGGTCAGCTACAAGGCAGCATGGCAGGCCATCGAGACGCTGAGTAATCTCGCCGGCACGCCGATGGTCGAGAAGGCGGTCGGCGGCAGCGGCGGGGGCGGTGCGGTCATCACGCCTGCAGGACGACGGGTTCTGGACGCCGCGGCAATGCTCGACCAGGCGCGTGCCGACGTCCTGGCGCTGCTGGAGCCAGGCGCGCGAGGCGAGCCTGCGGGCCTGGGCCTGGCAGCCATGGCCTTGCGCACCAGTATGCGAAACCAGTTTCCCTGCACGGTGAGGAGCCTGAGTTCAACCGCGGGCCTCGTGCGGGTCGGCCTTGAGCTTCCCAGCGCAGGCCTACTTTATTCCCGCATCACGCGCGAGAGCGCGCAGTTGCTGCAGTTGCAACCCGGCCTGCGCGTGCTGGCGCTGTGCAAGGCGACCGCGGTATGTATCGCGCCGCAGATCGGCCAGGCCGAGTCGCGCAACGTGCTGGCCGGTATTGTGAGCCGGGCGTCGCGTTCTGCTCTGGGGGCCGAGGTGGCCCTCCAACTCGAAGGCGGCGTCAGCCTTGTGGGCTTCTGCGAACCGGGCCAGAGGCTGAAGGCTGGTCAACAGGCGATGGCCAGTATCGAGGAGTCGGGTGTCGTGGTGGCGATCTCTGGTTGAGGGACCAGCTCGAGAGGGGATGACCGTGCATCCGCGCGGCGACTTTGGTCGCGCTATCTGCCAACATGGACAAACCTTCGGTCAACCGCACCACCAGGACGCTGCGCTGTTCCAGACCCTGCGCACGTTTGTGGCAAGTTGCAGAAAACTTCAGGAGCCGCAAGCGATGCTTCGTCGACCTTTCCTTTCACTGCTTCTCACAGCACTCATGCCCGGCATTTCGAAGGCTTACGACGCAAAAAGCCTGGTGGTCACTTCAAAGGGCACGCTGCCGTTGATTCTGTCGGTTCCGCACGATGGTGGCGAATACCTGGGTCTATTACCAGTTCGTAAGAAAGGCGCCGTGGTTCGCGACGCCGGCACACGCGACCTTGCCGAACGCGTTGCGTCCATTCTTGAAGCGCGCACCGGCAAACGCCCCTACCTTGTTATTGCTCTGTTCAGCCGGAAGTACCTGGACGCGAACCGCTCAGAGCAGGACGCGATGGAGTCCGACGACGCTCTGCCTGCCTACAAGGCTTACCACGAGCAGATCGCCGCCTGTATTTCCGATGTCAAGGCGAAGTTTCCCGCTGGCGCCCTGCTCGTGGATATCCACGGTCAATCCGATGATCCCAACACCACGTTTCGTGGCACTCGCTCAGGCCTGACGACAAAGGCTTTGCTCGCCAGGCACGGTCAGGCCTCTCTGCAAGGCGACAAGAGCATCACTGGCGTCCTTGCATCGAAAGGCTATCCGGTCAATCCGTCTGTAGGCGCTGAAACGCTGCGTGAAGACCCAAGGTTCGCCGGAGGCTACACCGTTGCGACCTACGGCAGCCATCGGGCAGAGGGCATTGACGCTATTCAGCTCGAATTCGGGAAAAACCATCGAGCAAACGATCGCCTGGCTGAAGACCTGGCAGAGGCATTGAGCGTCTTCATGACCGAATACGCTCTTCTTCCCAGGTGAAACCTGAACCTATCTGGGGAGGACGAGGTTCCACGTTCTCAAGATTCGATGCGTGCAGCAAGCCAGCGCGCGGGCCCTGCACCGCCTTGACCTGGCCAAGAGACCATACGAACAGTCTGGGCGCATTGACTTCGTCACCGCATTCTTAGATAAGCGAACCGTCAGGCGTCTTGCGGCAACTCACTTCAAAGGCAGTCATGCAATCCATCGGTTCTCCCTTCATGTGGACCTTGTTTGCCGGCTTTACGCTGGTTGCGCTGCTGATCGACTTTTTTGCGATGAGCAAGCAGGGCGCGCACCGTGTCAGCACACGCGAATCGGCCATCTGGTCGCTCGTCTGGGTCGGTGTGTCTCTCGCCTTCATGGGCTGGCTGTGGTGGCATCTCGGCGGTGCCGGCACAGACGAGGCCGCACGCTCGCTGGCCAATGCCAAATCGCTGGAGTTCCTGACCGGCTACCTGATCGAGAAGGCGCTTGCGGTCGACAACATCTTCGTGTTCCTGATGTTGTTCACCTACTTCGCGGTGCCGGCCGAGTACCAGAAGCGTGTGCTGATGATCGGCATTCTGCTCGCGCTCGTGATGCGTGCTGTGATGATTCTGGTGGGCGCATGGCTGATCACGCAGTTCCACTGGGTGTTGTACCTGTTCGGCGCCTTCTTGCTGTTCACTGGGATCAAGATGTGGTGGGCTGCCGGCCAGGAGCCCGATCTGGACAACAACCCTGCCCTCAAGTGGATCCGCAGCCGGTTCAAGATCGCACCAGACTACGACGGCGAGAAGTTCTTCACCGTGGTGGGCGGCGTCCGAATGGCAACACCTCTGCTAGTGGTGATCGTGCTCATCGGCATCGTCGATCTCGTGTTCGCAGTCGACTCGATCCCCGCTATTTTCGCGATCACAACCGACCCTTTCATCGTGCTCACCTCCAACGTGTTCGCGATCCTCGGCCTGCGTGCAATGTATTTCCTGCTGGCCAACATGCATGAGCGCTTCCACCTGCTCAGCTACGGCCTGGCGATCATCCTGGTATTCATCGGCCTAAAGATGTTGCTGATCGATGTTTACAAGATTCCTGTGGTGTTTTCGCTCGGCTTCACCGCGCTTACGCTGGCGGTGACGATGATTCTTTCTCTCAAGATCCCACCCAAGGGCACGCCTGGCGGAGCGTATCCGTTTGGTTCGAAGAAGCACGATGAGCGAGCATAGGAATCCGGATACGCCTTCAAGGGCCGATACGGGGCAGATACACGACTGAAGAGCCTTGATATGGGCGTTTTGTAAAGGCGCAACACGCAGCACGCAGCACGACCCGCAGTGCCGCTTCCAATCATGACAATCAATTCGGACAATACCCGCTGGCTCATGCTGGCGATGCTTTTTGCCTGCCGTACCGGTCTGGGCTTGCAGTTCCAGGC
>Ga0114979_10001537_pt1 | contig 15583 bp, 15 predicted proteins | sample S_140625_EF_Meta_FD_87315 | JGI IMG/M metagenome (GOLD analysis project Ga0114979, IMG submission 87315) | Freshwater microbial communities from Lake Simoncouche, Canada to study carbon cycling - S_140625_EF_MetaG | ecosystem: Environmental > Aquatic > Freshwater > Lake | place: Lake... | reverse complement strand
TTGCAGTCGCTCATGCCGATGACGATCGTCATGGGCATGGTCGCCGGCGTCTTCCTGCGATTCGGCCTGGATCTGGTTCGGGCGGTTCACCAGGATGTCGCGATCGCGGCACCGATGGTGCTGGCCTTCGTCGCACTGAGCGCCCTGCCACGGCTGAGCGGGCGCATCCCGACCCTGCTGTCGGTGCTGATGCCGCCGATGATCGGCGCACTGCTTGTCGGAGCACTGGCCATCGCCTGGGGCGGTCGAATGGACTGGTCCGGCGGCTCGAATCTCGCCCTGATTGCACCGGCGCTGTACCGGCCGGCCTTTTCACTGCCGGTTCTGCTTGAACTGGTGGTCCCGCTGGCCATCACCGTGCTGGTGGTCCAGAACGGCCAGGGCTACGCCGTGCTGAAGTCGGTCGGTCATGCAGCGCCTGTCAATGCGGTGACGCTGGCCTGCGGAAGCGCCTCGATGCTGACCACCTTCGTGGGCAGCGTCTCGACCTGCCTGACCGGTCCGACCAATGCCATCGTCTCGTCGTCAGGCGAGCGTCATCGCCACTACACCGGTGCGATCGTCGTCGGGCTGCTGGCCGTGGCGTTCGGTCTGTTCGCCTCGGCCTTTACCACCGTGATGCTGGCCACCCCGAAAGCCTTCATTGCCACCCTGGGCGGCCTGGCCATGCTGCGCGCATTGCAGGGGTCATTCACGACCGCGTTCTCGGGCAGCTATCCGCTCGGCGCGCTGGTTGCTTTTCTGATCACCGTGGCCGACTTGCCGATATTGAATGTAGGCGCTGCGTTCTGGGGCCTGGTGTTCGGCATGGCGACCTCCTTTCTGCTCGAGCGTCGGGATTGAGCAGCCTGCATCGTCCTGACAAGGCACTGGGTTAGAGTGGCGACCCCTGCCCGGCGCACAGACGCGAGCCCTCATGCCCAATTCGCCCGAATCCTCAGCCGATAACGGCCTGCCGCCACACCTCGACCCTCAACACGAGGAGTACCACGCCGAAATCGCCCATCAGCGATTCCACCGTGAGCTGCTGCGTCCGCTCATCGCCGTCCTCACGATGCTGGGACTGGTCGGCCTGAGCATCTGGGTGCTGCAGCCCTTCCTGCCTGCACTGATCTGGGCGGTCACCATCGTGCTGGCCACTTGGCCCCTGATGATCAGGGTCCAGAACCGGGTGGGTGGCAGTCGATCCTGGGCAACCGCGATCATGTGTCTGGCGCTGCTCTTGCTGTTCTTCGGGCCGCTGGCCCTGGCCATCAGCACCGTGGTCAGCCACGCCGACACCTTCAGCGATTGGTTCAAGAACCTTTCCCAACTGCCGCTGGATCAGCCGCCCTCCTGGGTCGGCGAGCTGCCCCTGATTGGCGAGCGGGCCGCCTCCTACTGGCGTGAGCTCGCTGCCCACAGCTTCGGGCCGCTGTTATCAAAGCTCTCGCCCTATGCCAGCTCGATGGCCGGTCAGGCGCTCAAGCAGGCCGGCCTGGTGGCTTCGATCACCATCCAGTTCCTGCTGACCGTCGGCTTGTGTGCGCTGGTCTATCTGAATGGCGAGGCGCTTGCCGGGCGCACCCTCGCGTTCTTTCGCAAGCTGGCAGGCCCGCGAGGTGAGCGCGTCGCCCGGCTGGCCGGTGCCTCGGTCAAGGGCGTTGCACTGGGCGTCGTGGTGACGGCCTTCGTGCAGGCAGTGCTGGGCGGCATCGGCCTGGCGGTGGCCGGCATTCCGGGCGCGAGCTTGCTGACCGCAGTGATGCTGCTGCTGGCAATCGCCCAGGTCGGCGTGATTCCAGTCATGGTGCCGGCCACGATCTGGTTTTTCTGGTCGGGCAATACCGGCTGGGGGATTGCAATGGCGATCTGGACCCTGATCGTCTCGACCCTGGACAGCTTCCTGCGCCCCTGGTTGATCCGTCAGGGTGCAAAGCTGCCGCTGACCCTGATCTTCGCAGGCGTGGTCGGCGGGATGCTGACCTTCGGGTTGATCGGCCTGTTCATCGGACCGGTCGTGCTGGCCGTGACCTACACCCTGCTGGAGTCCTGGATCGACGACGTCGAAATCGAATCGGACGAAACGATCTAGCGGGTGGGTCGGTCAGGGCGATGAGGCCGGCACATCCTGAAGTGCCTGGCGCAGGCGCCCGGCCGCCCGGTGTGAGGCCACCAGGGTAAGTTTCATCGTCGCGCGTGTGGCGCCCACGAAGAGCTTGCGCACCGTGCGCTCGTCAAACGACTCGAAGTCGATCTCAGTGAGCACCACCGCAGGGGCAGCCTGCCCCTTGAACCGATAGACCGATTCGACCAGCAGTTCGCCATCGGTGAACACGGGTTGCGCGAGCAGGTCGTAGCGCCCGGTGAAACGGCGAATCGGATGCGGGCCCAGCATGTCGAGCGACAGCAGCGCAGACTGCGTGCGGCCGCGAAAGCTCACCACCGCCATGTCCTGGCGGCGAAATCCGGCCGCCAGACAGCGTCGAATCGCTTCCTTGGTTGCGGCCAGCGGACCATCGGAGTCGGCATAGTCGATCAACTCCAGGTCTGCCCCGACCAGCGGCCCGGCCGCCTCGATCTCCACATCAGGCGGCAAGATGGCGCGCAGCAGTCGAACCACCTCGCGGGGACTGCGGTAATTGGCCCGCGCACGCAGCGTCACCCAGCCGGGCAGTTCGGCCGGTTCGCGGGCATACAGCGCCTGCATCGGATCCTCGAGCCAGATCACCCTCGCCTGCGGGCGCGCATGCCGCAGGACCTGATCGCGCCAGGCTCTGGAAAAGTCCTGACCTTCATCGATCACCAGCGTGTCGAACAGCCATCGTGAATCGATCGGCACCGACTCGGCTTCATGTTCGAGCCGCTCGAACCCATCGGGGCTGCTGACATCGACTGCGCGACCGGCATCGCGAACCAGGCGCTGACACAGGGTGTGGAAGGTGCAGACCTCGCCACCCGCGGGCGCCACCGCAGCAAAATGGTCAGCTAGGGGCCGGTTGTAGCAGACATACAGGGGCCGCAGACCCCGCTCGATCGCCGCCCGGTACTCGGCCAGCGCCAGCTGCGTCTTGCCCGATCCCGCCGTGCCTTCGACATGCAGGCGAAACGGGGAGAAGTCGAGCTGACGGGCCCAGTGCGCCAGCCCGCCCGAGATCCGCGTCACCATCGCCTGCGCCTGACCGACCAGCGCACTGACATCGGTCTCGAGTTCGATCACATCCCGAAAAAACCGGTCGACCTGCGCCACCACGGGGGTGGCCGCCTGTCCGGGTGGCAGGATCGAGCGGATCACAGCAAGCAGTTCATCGCGCCGCCTTGCATCGACGATGCGATCGCCCGACAGGCCGGCACCTTCGACGCGCCGCACGGTGTAATCAGGGCAATACAGCAGGTAGTCGATCTGCACCCGCTCGCAGCCGGGGCGACGCGCAAGCTTGTCGCGCAGCGCGGCCACCGTGCGCGCCATCTGCATCGCGACATTGACGATGCGACCCCGCTCCCGCTTGACCAGGCCTTCGCCGCCTTCCTCGAAAAAGCCGGTCTTCTGAGCGATCAGCACGACATTCCCGGCGCGGTTGGCGATCGCGAAATCGACCTCGCCGAACACTGAAAAGCCGCGCTCGACCGTCGTCCAGTGAACCGCGTGATAGACGCTGTAATCGGCCGACAGTCCGGCGCTCAAGGCCAGGAGGGTCTCGTGATGCCGCAGTGCCGCCGCCGGAATCGGACTCGCATCACTGTTGCAGAATTCCTGCCAGCCGTCTGGAATGATTCGCGCCATCCGGTCAGTGTAGCGTCGGCATGGCAGCCGCCTCGACTATGATCGGCCCGCCATCGGCCCTGCGCCGGCGACCCAACCCTCACCAGGAGATTTCATGCAGCCACCACGATTGGCATCGATCGACTTCGCGCGCCGCCGTCATCTCACCGCTCTGGGCGGATTGGCCGCACTGGCCGCCCTGCCCGCAGTGGCCAGCGCACAGGCCTTTCCCTCACGCACCATCCGGCTGGTCGTGCCCCATGCAGCCGGCGGCAATTCAGACGCCTTCGCGCGCATCCTCGCCCAACGCCTGTCCGAGCGGATCGGTCAGCCGGTGGTGGCCGAAAACCGCACCGGGGCGGGCGGCACCATCGCCTGTACCAGCGTGGCCCGCGCGAGCCCGGACGGTTACACGCTGGTGGTGGCCGATACCGGCACCCATGCGATCGCCCCGCAGCTCTACGGCTCACGCCTGCAATACGATGTCTTCAAGGACTTCACACCGATCTCGCTGGCGGCCACCTTCGCAACCGTCATCCTGCTGCATCCCTCGGTGCCCGCACGCACCCCGGCCGAATTCATTGCACTGGCCAAGTCGCAGCCGGGCAAGCTGACCTATGCATCGGCCGGCACCGGCAACGGCTCGCACCTGGCGCAGGATGTCTTTCGATACGCAGCCGGTGGGCTCGACATGGTGCATGTGCCCTACAAGGGCGGCGCACCGGCCATGCAGGCCCTGATTGCCGGCGAAGTCCAGATGTGTGCAGTGAGCGTGAACAGCGCATTGCCGCATATCCGATCCGGACGGGCCCGCGCGCTGGCGCTGGCCTCCGCCAAAAGATCACCCGCGCTGCCCGAGCTGCCCACCCTGGCCGAATCCGGCATCCAGAATGCCGAAGCCGACAACTGGCTGGCGGTTCTCGGCCCGGCTGGACTGCCCGCGGATGTCGCAGACAGGCTGACCCGTGAAATCAATGCCACCCTGGTCCAGCCCGACGTGCGCGAGCGACTGGCCGGCATCGGCCTGGAAGTGGTCGCAAGCGGCCCGCAAGCCTATTCCCAGATGCTGCCCAAGGACGTCGCCAAATGGACCGACGCCGTCAAACGAAGTGGAGCCGTCGCCGAATGAACACCGCCACCCAACCAAGCTCGAACCCCGTCACCCCGGCCGCTCCGGGCACGCTCAAACGCACGCTGGAAGCCGGCCGCTTTGTCGTCGCACCCGGCGTCTTCGAGATGTTCTCGGCAAAGCTCGCCGATCGGATGGACTTCGCCGCGCTGTACATGACCGGCTACGGCATTTCCGGTTCTCACCTTGGTCAGGCCGACGCCGGCCTGGTGGGCTTTCGCGACATGGTCGAGCGGGCCCGAACCATCGCCCAAGGCATCTCGCGCCCGCTGATCGCCGATGCCGACACCGGATTTGGTGGACTGATCAATGTCCGCCAGGCGGTGCGCGGATACGAGGAGGCCGGTGTGCAGGCCATCCAGATCGAGGATCAGGAGATGCCCAAGAAATGCGGGCACACGCCGAACCGTCGGGTGGTGCCGCTGCGAGACGCGGTTCAGCGCATCGAGGTCGCGGTCGATTCGCGCCGCAGCGATGACTTTCTGGTGATCGCGCGCACCGATGCCCGCACCTCGCTCGGCCTGGAGCAGGCCATCGAACGGGGTCGGGCCTTTGCCAAAGCCGGCGCCGACATCGTGTTCATCGAGTCGCCCGAATCGGTGGATGAGTTTCGCCGGGTCGGCGAGGCACTGGCCGACTGTGGTGCCCGCCTGATCGCCAACATGGTGCCGACCGGACGATCGCCCGAGATTCCGGCTGCTGAATTGCAGCAGATGGGCTTTTCGCTGGCGATCTGGCCGGGCGCACTGATGACCGCAGCCTGCGCAGCGATGGAACAGACCCTGCAGCATCTGCTGGCCCATGGCAGCACCCTCAATTGCCCTGCACCGGCGTTCACCATGAACCGCCTGCATGAGCTGGTCGGGTTCCCCGACGTCTGGTCCTTCGAGCAGCGCTGGGCGCTGCCCGACTGAACGGCTCAAGCTGAAGCGGCGCGGCTTGACCTGGTCAAATCATCGTGTTTGTCCAGGTCAAAACAAACTCAAACCAAGGGGTCGTCGGGGCAGAAAAACCGGCTTGCCGCACCGCAATAGTGCCGGGAGCACCCAGCTATTCAGTTGATTTATAACTACTATTCGAACTAATTCGAACGACCTATGACGAAACACACATTTCGAAACAGGTTAATTGTTGCATCGCATCAGAAGCGCGTGTACAGTCTCATTCGTCTCCTCCACCTCCTCAATGGTGGTTTCAGCCCGCACCGATTGGTGCGGGCTTTTTCTTTTCCGTAAGCCTTTCGACCTCAGGCGTTGCGCTGCTCCGCAAGCCGCGCGCCCTCGACCAGCGCCCGAAGCTTGGCGGCTGCGACGTCCCGATCCATCGGCGCCATGCCGCAGTTGGTGCACGGGAACAGCCGGTTGGCTGGCACATAGCGCATGGCCCGTCCGATCGTCTCGGCGACTTCCTCGGGTGTCTCGACCCGATCACTGGCCACATCGATCACACCGACCATCACATCCTTGCCGGCCAGCAAGCCAAGCAGGTGATCGGGCACCCGGCTGTTGGCGCACTCCAGCGAGATCTGATCGATGCGGCTGGCGGCCAGCGCCGGAAAGACCGACTCGTACTGGCGCCACTCCTCGCCCAGCGTGGCCTTCCAGTCGACATTGGCCTGGATGCCGTAGCCATAGCAGATATGCACCGCGGTCGTGCAGGTGAGTCCCTCGATTGCCCGATGCAGCGAGGCGATTCCCCAGGTCGGCACATGCTCCGTGAAGACGTTGTAGGCCGGTTCATCGAACTGAATGATGTCGACGCCATCCGCCTGGAGCGCACGCGCTTCTTCGTTGAGCAGTTCGGCGAAGGCCATCGCCAGCTTCTCGCGGCTGCCGTAGTGGGCATCGGCCACCGTGTCGACGATGGTCATCGGGCCAGGCAGCGTGAACTTCAATTGCTTTTTCGTGTGCGCCCGGGCGATCTGCGCCTCGAATGCATGGACGCGGCCTTTCAAGCGGATCGGCCCGATCACCTGCGGCACCATCGCGTCATAGCGGTTGTTGCGGATGCCCATCCGGACCTTGTGCTCGAAGTCGATGCCCTCGACCGCCTCAAGAAATCCGTGCACGAAGTGCTGCCGGCTCTGCTCGCCATCGGTCACGATGTCCAGGCCAGCGTCTTCCTGTTCCTTGATCCACAGCAGCGTGGCATCACGCTTGGCCTGCAGCAGGGCTTCGCCCGATTCTTTCCATTTCGGCCAGAGCATGTGGGTTTCGGCAAGCCAGCCCGGCTTGGGCAGGCTTCCGGCAAGGGTGGTCTGAAACATGGCGATCTCCTGATTCGGGTGAGCGGTCAACGAACGTTCAAGGCTGCGCCCAGCAGGCGGCGCCACTGAGACACCACCTGCGGCTGCGAGGCGGCGAGGTCGAAGACCTCGACCATGCGGCGACGCCCAATGTCGTCCTGGAAGGCGCGATCACGCTGCACGATCTCCAGCAGGTGCTCGAACGCCAAAGGCCATTCCTTGTACTCGATGTAGTACTCGGCCAGAGCCAGCCGTGCGGCCAGATCGCCCGGATCGGCGACCACCTTGTCGAGCAGGGCATGCGGAGTCGGTGGCTTGGCCGCCTCGACCGCCTGCGCGGCCTGGGCAATGAGCTCGGCCACTTGCGGTTCGGCCTTGGCCTGCGCAGACAGCGCGTCGAACTGCGCCTGAGCCGCAGCCGGCTCACCACCCGACATCAGCAGCTGCCCGTAGAGCAGCCGTGCCGAATCATTGGACGGGTCGAGCGCAATCGACTTCTTCGCGTGCTCGATTGCAGCCGCTTCATCGCCCCGATCCAGCGCTGCACCCGCCAGCTCGAGCTCGGTGTCCGAGGGATTGGGCATCAGCCGATCGATGAATTCACGCAGCTTGCCTTCGGGCAATGCGCCCTGGAACTGGTCGACCGGCTGGCCACCCACGAAGGCAAACACCGTCGGAATCGAACGGATCCGAAAGTGCTGGGCGAGTTGCTGCTCGGTGTCGCTGTCGATCTTGACCAGCTTGAAGCGCCCTTCGTATTCGCGCTCGAGCTTCTCGAGCATCGGCCCGAGGGTCTTGCAGGGCCCACACCAGGGTGCCCAGAAATCGACCAGCACGGGAACCTGCATCGAGGCATCGATGACATCAGCCTGGAAGGTCTTGAGGGAGGCGTCGGTGCTCATGTCGGCATCGTCCAGTTGAAGGAAGGCCGTCATTCTTGCACGGCTGCTGACTCCCGCCCGCCATGCCGATGCTAGGATCGCGCCCACTTCAAGGGGCTTTCGACATGATCGTGCTCGTACTGGGACTGGCCATCTTTCTGGGTGTGCATTCGCTTCGGATCTTTGCCGACGGCTGGCGTACTGCACAGATGGGCCGCATCGGAGAGAACGCCTGGAAAGGCCTGTACTCGCTCTTCTCGCTGGTCGGCCTGGTCCTGATCATCTGGGGCTACGGACTGAGCCGAAGCACCCCGGTCGAGCTCTGGTCACCTCCGGTCTTCACACGGCACCTATCGGGCCTGTTGATGCTGCTGTCCTTCGTGCTGCTGGCAGCGGCCTATGTGCCGGGCACTCGCATTCGACAGGTGCTCGGTCATCCGATGGTGCTGGGCGTCAAGACCTGGGCCTTTGCCCACCTGATCGCCAACGGTCGGCTCGGCGATCTGGTGCTGTTCGGCGCCTTCCTGGTCTGGGCGATCGTGCTCTACGCGGCATCACGCCGTCGCGATCGCAAGGCCGGCACGGTTCGCCCGCGAGGCAGCGCCTCGCGCGACGCGCTCGCCGTGGTCATCGGCATCGTGGCCTGGGCGGCCTTTGCCTTCTGGCTGCATGCCGCACTGATCGGTGTGCGGCCTTTCGCCTGATCCGGGCGCCCCATCACTGGTCGGCGCTCGATGAGCAAAGCGCCAATCGGTGGCCGCCTCGTCAGGCCGCCGGCATCTCGATCACGATCTTGCCGGGCGCGGTGCGATCGCGCATCGCGATCAGCGCATCCATTGCGCGCTCTATCGGAAATCGAGCGCCAATTAGGGGCTTGAACACGCCCTGAGCAGCCAGCCTCGCGATCTCGATGCGGGTCGGCTCGGCTTCCCAGGGCCTGCGGCGCAGCCACTCGCCCGCCCGAACACCGATCACCGAATAGGCCTTGATCAGGACATGGTTGGCCGCCAGGGACGGAATACGACCGGCTGCGAATCCGACCACCAGCAGCCGTCCGCCGAATGCAATCGCGCGGGTGGACTTGTCGAACACGTCACCGCCGACCGGGTCGTAGATCACATCCGCACCCCGCCCGTCGGTGAGCGCCTTGACCTCGTCCTGAAAAGCGCCGAGCGACGACAGCAGGTGGTGGGCCCCCAGGGGCCGCAGCTGTTCAAGCCAATCCTGACGAGTCCCGGTCGCGATCACGGTGGCGCCCAGATGCGCAGCCAGCTGCACCGCGGCTGCGCCCATGCCACCGGTGGCGCCATGCACCAGCACCGTCTCGCCCGAGGCCACATGGCCGCGGGTCACCAGCGAACCATAGGCTGTCGATGCGCCGACCCGCCAGCCGGATGCACTGGCCCAGTCCCAATCCGGCGGCATGGCCTCAAGCGAACCCGCAGGCATCACCGCACGTTGCGCGATGGCGCCGGTCTTGTTGCTGAACGACACGCAGTCACCCTCACGCCATCCCTGCACGCCCTCGCCGACCGCATCGATGACACCGGCCCCTTCCATGCCGATCACATACGGTGGTTCGGGTTTGTGCTGATAGCCGCCCCGCGTCATCAGGAGATCGGGAAAATTCAGCGCCGCTGCCCGGACCGAAACCGAGACCTGACCGGGACCAGGCGCGGGCACCTCGACCTCAAGCATCCGCACACCGGACAGGTCTTCAGACAGATGCTCGCAGCACAAGACTGCCACGCGAGTTGAAATCAGGCTCATATGGGTGAATTCCTCAACCGAAGATCGCCGTCGTCTGGTGGCTCACACCCAGCGCCCGCCCCTGCCGATCCCACATCCGCGCGGTCTGGCTGTTGTAGCCGTCTGCGGCAAAGCGCGATTCGGTCTGCAGCAAAACCCACTGCGATGGATCGAACTCACGGGGGTCGAGCGCAAATTCGAGCAGCCAGGTCAAGGACGCACCCGGCGCAGGCCGATCGAGCATCGACAGCACCGGCGAAGGTGGCAGGTCGGCCAGGGCCACCAGATTCGCCTCACGCATCCGGGGCGTGCCGAGCGACGGAGGCACTGAGCCGGATTCATCGGCCACCGCCTCGCGCAGACGCGCCCACATGCGCGCCGGCTTGGGCGGCGCCGAGGTGTACATCCGCGTGCCCCCGGCCCAGCGCTGCATGTAGTGGCGCAGAAACTGCGGCATGAGGCCCTGCATGAAGGGGGCATCCTGCAGGGTATCGACCGGTCTGATGTCGTCGGGCATCAGCATCGGCAACACAGCCTTCGATTCCCGTGCAGCCCCATAGACCCCCACGATGATCCCGGCCACGACCCCTGCGCTGGACAGCACGCACTGTGCATGGGTGATGTTGCGTCCGCGACGCACGATCGTGGCATCGGCCTGAACCGGGCCCGAGACGATCGGCCCGACAAAGGTCATCTGCAATGCGCGCAGCACGCCTGTATCACCGACCACCTCGCGCATGGCCAGGGTGCCGATCGCCCCCTGGATGCCACCGAATGCAACCCGACCCTGTTGCCAGTCATCGGTCATGGTCACCGTGAACCGCTGACCGGACTCGGACGATTCGCCCAGTGGTTCGAAAGCACCCTCGAGGAGTTGAACAAAGGAAGGCATGAGCTTTGAATGGCGCAGACATATGGACAAGCGGTCGAGGATGCCACAATCAAAGACCCACCAAGGAGACCGACCATGCGTATCGAAACCCTCGCCGTCCATGCCGGCTACAGCCCCGACCCCACCACCAAATCCGTCGCGGTTCCCGTCTACCAGACGGTTGCCTATGCCTTCGACAGCGCCCAGCACGGCGCCGATCTGTTCGACCTGAAAGTGGCGGGCAACATCTACACGCGAATCATGAATCCCACCCAGGACGTACTCGAAAAGCGGGTTGCAGCGCTCGAAGGCGGCATTGCAGCACTGGCGGTTTCATCGGGCATGGCCGCGATCACCTATGCCATCCAGACGATTGCGGAGGCCGGCGACAACATCGTCTCGGCCTCCCAGCTCTATGGCGGCACCTACAACCTCTTCGCCCACACCCTGCCGCAGATGGGCATCGAGACCCGCTTTGCCGATGCCCGCAATCCGGCGAGTTTTGCACCGCTGATTGATGCAAGAACCAAAGCAATCTTCTGCGAATCGATCGGCAACCCGCTGGGCAATGTCACCGACTTCGGTGCGCTCGCCAAGGTGGCCCATGACGCCGGCATTCCGCTGATCGTCGACAACACCGTGCCCAGCCCCTACCTGTGCCGCCCGATCGAACACGGCGCAGACATCGTCGTGCAGTCACTCACCAAATACCTCGGCGGGCATGGCAACAGTGTGGCCGGAGCGATTATCGACAGCGGCACATTCCCCTGGGCACAGCACAAGGAGCGCTTCAAGCGCCTGAACGAACCCGACGTCAGCTATCACGGCGTGGTCTACACCGAGGCACTCGGGCCGGCCGCCTTCATCGGCCGGGCGCGCGTCGTGCCGCTGCGCAACATGGGTGCGGCCATCTCCCCGATGAATGCCTTCCTGATCCTGCAAGGCATCGAGACCCTGGCGCTGCGCATGGATCGTATCTGCGAGAACACGCTGTCGATTGCGCGATTCCTGAAGGCCCATCCCAAGGTCGCCTCGGTGAATTACGCCGGACTGCCAGACCATCCCGAGCATGGTCTGGTGCAGAAATACATGGGCGGGCGGGCCTCGGGCATCATCTCCTTTACGCTCAAGGGCGAAGATGGCCGTGAAGGCGGCGCGCGCTTTCTCGATGCACTCAAGCTGTTCACCCGTCTGGTGAACATCGGCGACGCCAAGTCGCTGGCCACGCACCCGGCCTCGACCACGCACCGCCAACTGGCGGCAGACGAACTCGCCAAAGCCGGCGTCAGCGAAGGCATGGTGCGCCTGTCGGTCGGCATCGAGCATATCGATGACCTGACCGAAGACCTCACCCAGGCACTCGCCGCGGTCTGATCGAATCTGCACCATCACACACGCCCGGCACCGCACCGGGCGTCACTGGAGACACCATGGCCAAAGCCAAGGCATTCGGCTCGATGAGCCGACAGGACTATGAATCGGCCGTCGAGCCGATGGAACTCGAACTCAATCGCGTGGCACGCTGGGTGCAGCAACAGGGTCGACGGGTGGTCATCATCTTCGAGGGCCGCGACACAGCCGGCAAGGGAGGGGTGATCAGCGCGATTGCATCGGCCCTGAACCCCAGGCAGGCCCACATCGTTGCGCTGCCCAAGCCCAGCGATGACGAGCGCTCGCAGTGGTACTTCCAGCGCTACATCGCCCACCTGCCCTCAGCTGGCCAGATCGCTCTGTTCGACCGCAGCTGGTACAACCGCGCCGGTGTCGAAAAGGTCATGGGCTATTGCAGTGACCCCGAATACAAACGATTCCTGAAGCAGGCGCCGGTCTTTGAAAAGCTGCTCGTCGACGACGGGATCGTGCTGCTCAAATACTGGCTGACCGTCGATCAGGCCCAGCAGGAAATCCGTTTTCGCGAGCGACTCGATGATCCGCTCAAACGCTGGAAGCTCTCGCCGATCGACCTCAAGGCACGCGAGAAATATCGCGAATACGGCAAGGCCCGCGACGCCATGCTCGAAGCCACTCACACCCGGCACGCGCCCTGGACACTGGTCGATTTCAACGATCAGCGCCGCGGACGACTCACCCTGATCAGGCACCTGCTCGACAAAGTGCCCGAGATCGAAGTGCCCGAGCAGCCGATCGACTTTGCGCCGCTTGCGCATGCGCCCCTGACCGAGCGCTTCGACGGCCCACTCAAACCGATCCGGAGTGCCTGAGCTCTACAGGCTCACCCTGCGGTGAGCCTGACGCATCGATCAGAGCCGCTTGTGCGTGCCGTCGCACATCACGCCGTTGCCGGACTGCTTGCAGCCGCAGAAATACGCGGTCTTGGTTTCAGTCGCGGTGTACCGGGTTGGGACGAACTCCGTGCCCTTGTGGCTGCCATCGCAAAACGGCTGTTTGCTGCTGCGCCCGCAGGCACACCACCAGTAGTCCTTGCCAGCTTCGATATCGACCGGATAGGGCGCCTTCTGGGGCATTTCGGGTGTGGCCATGGTGTGCTCCTCGATGGATAAGCGGGTGGGTATCGCTCGTCAGTGTAGCGAAGCACGATGCCCGGCTTGACGCAGTGTGCGACACTCACCTCGACCGGCTGCATCCCGACACTTCCACACCGAGCGAGACGCCCCATGCTGAAGTTCTACTACAACGCTGCACCCAATCCGATGAAGGTGGCCCTGCTGCTCGAGGAACTCGGCCTGTCCTACGAACCGATTCCGGTGGACACCCGCAAAGGTGAACAGCACACAGCAGCCTTCACGAAACTAAACCCGAATGCCAAGGTCCCGGTCATCGACGAGAACGGCACGGTGGTGTTCGATAGCAACGCGATCCTGCTGTTTCTGGCCGACCGTGCTGCACGCTTCGTGCCGACCGACCTGAGCTCCGCCGCCCGCGGCGAGATGCTCGAATGGCTCATGTTCGTGGCCAGCGGCATCGGTCCGTATTCCGGGCAGTCCGTGCACTTTCGGCATGCGGCCCCGGAGCCCAAGGAATACGCGCTGAACCGCTACGACTTCGAGGCCCACCGGCACTGGAAGATCATTGACGACCGCCTGGCCCAGCACCACTACATGCTCGGCAAGGACTACAGCATCGTCGACATGGCGGTCTGGGGCTGGGCTCGGCTGGTGCCGTATGTCCTGGGCATGGACAACGCCTGGGCGCAGTACCCGCACATCAAGCGCCTGCTGGACGAAATCAATGCACGCCCCGCTGCCAAGCGCGTCGAGACCCTGCGAACCGCCCATGCCTTCAAGGCCGAAATGGACGATGACGCACGTCGCAATATGTTCCCGCAAAACGAACGACTCAAGGCCTCCTGACCGAAGAATCACCCGCGAGCCACGCTCAATCGCCTGAAAACAGGTGCTTGCGCGCGGCTTTGGCAAGCCGGGCATCGAAGGTCACCAGAGGCGCCTTGAGTTCGGCCGCAAGCCAGAGATAGGCGGCATCGAAACTGCTCAACCGAAAACTCATCGCCAGGGTGGTCTGGGCGATCGGCTCGACTCGCACGCGCTCCAGCGCCAGCACTTTCAGATCGGCCAGGCCTTGCGCGGCAATCTCGCCCAGGCCGGCGCGGGCTTTGTCCAGCGCGACACTGGCCAGCTCATAGTCGATCAGCTGCGGCGCGTACAGGGTCATGCCCGAGAGTTGTCGCAGCGCCGTGTTGCATTCGGGCTCATCGAAAAGGACGGCTGCCAGCACGCCACTGTCGACCACGATCGGCGCGCGCATCCGCAGCGACGCGCCCGGCTCGGCACGAAACAGCGATCGAGTCATCTTGAGTCCCGGTCAGCCCGGATTCGCGCACCCGAGCGCGGCGCACTGCGATCGCCGCGGCTGCGCCGGCCCAGTCGCTCCCGCGCGATCTGCTCGATCGACTTCAATCCGCTGACTGACCCGGCCGCCTGGCTGACCGTGTAGCCGCCCTCCAGGCCCAGGCCCTGGGTCGGCTGGGTTGGCTGGATCGCCTGCATCACCATCGCCATCAATTCGCCCTGCAAGGAGCGGTGATTGAGTCGAGCCTTTTCGCGCAGCGCCTGCGCAACCGGCTCTGGAACATCCTTGATCGACAGGGTTGGCATTGCGTTTGACCTGCTCATCGAAACACTGCTACGAGTGGTTTCATTATGGAGCCATTTCGTAACCATTGCGCATTAAGTCCTGCAGCCGAAGACTGCTCATTTCGCCTCCCGGCGCACTCCAAGGAGTCAACGATGAATGCTGCTTCCCTGATCGCCAATGAGCAGGGTCTGTCCGGCGAGGGTCTGAGTCACCAGCAACCGATCACCCTGCGTCAGGCCAGAAAGCTGATTCAGGCGATGGCCCACGAACAGAGCTTCCTGCTCCTGGCGCCACCGGGCGTGGGCAAGTCCGACATCGTCTTCGAAGCCGCTCGCGAGGCGGGATTGCCGTGCCGCTCGCTTCTGGGCACCCAGATCGCACCTGAAGATGTGAGCGGGGTGCCGCGCATCGTGGGCGAGCGCTCGGTGTTCTGCCCGCCGCGCACCCTGTTGCCGGAAAATGCCGAGCCGTTCTGCCTGTTCCTGGACGAACTGCCGGCCTGTGCGCCAGACGTTCAGAAGGCTTTCTATTCCTTGCTGCTCGAGCGACGCATCGGCGAATTCGCCCTGCCGCGCGGCACCTGGGTGGTGGCTGCCGGCAATCGCATCCAGGACCGGGCCCTGGTGCGATCAATGAGTTCGGCACTGCTCAACCGCGTGACCGTGCTGAACATCCGGGTCGATACCGACGAGTGGCTGCAGTGGGCCGCCACGCACGGCGTGCGCGCTGATGTCAGGCGCTTCGTGGCCTCGATGCCCGAATCGCTGGTCAGGCCAGTGCCGGATGAGCCTTCGCCGTTTTCCACACCGCGATCCTGGGCGGCCTTTTCGAGGTCGCTGGATCTGGCCGAATCCAACGGCGTGCTCAACCCCACGACCCGTCGTGCACTGGC
>Ga0114979_10001536_pt1 | contig 15588 bp, 14 predicted proteins | sample S_140625_EF_Meta_FD_87315 | JGI IMG/M metagenome (GOLD analysis project Ga0114979, IMG submission 87315) | Freshwater microbial communities from Lake Simoncouche, Canada to study carbon cycling - S_140625_EF_MetaG | ecosystem: Environmental > Aquatic > Freshwater > Lake | place: Lake... | reverse complement strand
TTGGAAGTGATTTATGCAGACAACACCGGCGTGTTTGTAAAAGAGTCGCACATGGCCTTGAAATCTTATTTCGTAATTGGTGCAACGATGAGAGAATCGGCTACATTGATCAAATTGAACAAAGGCCTTACAGAAGAATATCGTCAAGATTTCAACAAGGAGTTGAAAGGAAAAGAGTATGAAAAATTCTTTTTCTTAAAAAACAAATTGTTTTTGTTGGCTTCCGAATACAATAAAAAAGAAAAAAGGCTAACGTTGTTTGCTGCGCCTGTTAACAAGCAAAGTGGAGAATTGTCGGGCGATTGGGCCGAATTTGCCAACTGGCAAAAAGACGAAAAAAAAGACGACATAAATTTTAATGTAACATACAATTCGGATAGTAATAAAATGGTAATTGTTAGCAGCATTGAAGAGAAAGAAAAAAACAATTACGAAGTGAAAGAGTTTGACGAGAATTTAAAAATGGTTGGAAAGTCAATCAACATCACAAATGAATTCGACCCAAAAACATTTCAGTTAGAAGATGTATTGTATACCAGCAACGGGAATGTGGTTATGATTGCACGCATCTACGAATATCAGGAAGGCAAGAAAAAAAGAGCCAGGTACCTCGACTTTTCAAATTACAACATCAGAATTTACAACCCACAGGGAACTTTGGTTAAAGAAATCAATACAGAAGTTAACGGCAAGTGGTTGGTAAGCACCAAAGTGATTCAAATTCCGAAGAAAGAAATTGTGATTGCTGCGTTTTACAGCGACAGTAAAAGAGGTAAGGAAATCAATGGGATGTTGGTTCAAAGAGTAAATCCAGAAAATGGTGAGGTTATCAGTACAAGCTCAAAAGAAATCAACACCAGTTTGATTACCAAATTGGATGAAACGGCTGATGAAAATGCGGATGAAGAAAGCAGATCAGAAAGAAGAGAAAGAGAGAAATTAGAAAAAATTCAAAATGAAGAAGATGGATTTTCTAGATATTTAAGATTCAGAAATTTCATTTATGCTCCGGATGGAGGATTGGTAATATTGGCTGAAAAATACCATCATTACACGTATACTACAACCAACTATTCAAGTGCTGGCGCTGGAATGGGAATGGGCAGAACAACAACTACGACTTATCAAGTATATGAGTGTGGCGATTTGATGATGAGTAAAATTGATTTGACTGGAAACATAACCTGGTTGCATGTTTTACCAAAAGAACAAAGAGAAGTAATTCAGTCCAATTCGGGTTCATCTTATGGTTCAGGACTTTCATTCGGAGTGGGAACGAATTTTTTCACTGATGTTTATAACATGCCATTTTATGCAGGATTTGGAATTTTGCCAAGTGCCAATAATGTATCCATCATTTTCAACGACCATAAGAAAAATGCCACAACACTGGAGTTGGGACAAAGGGTAAAAAGAATGTCTTATTTCAGAAAATCGGAGTGTTATGCGGTTGATTTGGATTTGGTAACAGGAAAATACACGCGCAATATTTTGTTCAGCAACGATGATGTTCCAACCGCAATGCCAAGATTGGGATCGGGTTTGGGTAAAGATTTGTTTATAGTTGGAAAGGAAGATCGTTTTTTAGGAAAGTCTAAAATTGCAGTTGCGAAGATTAGTATGAAGTAGTAGGGATGTGAGGATTAAGATGTTTGTGAAGTTATAGAAGTTCAAAAGGTTCAATAAGTTCAAAAGGTTGAATACGTTTTGATTTTTCAATTTTTACTTTTAAATTTTCTCTCCCATGATTAATAAAATTTGTGTAGCCGGCGCAGGAACCATGGGAAGTGGAATTGCTTTGTGCGCTGCTCAATATGGATTCGAAACTATTTTATTTGACACCAATGAATTGGTGTTGAACAACGCGCAATCAAGCGTCAACAAAAACCTTGATGTACTACTAGAAAAAAATAAAATAACAACTTCAGAAAAGGCGCTGATTTTACAACGATTGAAATATACCAATCAAATCAACGATTGCATCGCACCTTTAATCATTGAAGCAATTGTAGAAAAACCGGAAATTAAAATTGCATTGTTCAATCAATTGGCTGCAGTCAACGAACCAAGCACCATATTTGCAAGCAACACTTCTTCTCTTTCCATTAATCTTTTACAAGATGGCATCATCAATCCGGAACGCGTTGCTGGAATGCATTTTTTTAATCCAGCACAAATCATGAAACTGGTAGAAGTGGTGAAAGCGAAACAAACAGCTGATACCGCCATTGAAATCATCATGTATGTTTGTCGTCAGATGCAGAAAACACCGGTATTGTGTATCGATGCGCCTGGATTTATTGTCAATCGCGTTGCTCGGCATTATTATTTAGAAGCAATGAAAATGGTGGAATTGGGCTTAGCAACTATTGAAAATGTAGACGAAATAATGGAAGCCTCTGGATTTAAAATGGGGCCTTTTAAATTAATGGATTTAATTGGAAACGACATCAACCTAGCTGTTACCACATCGTTATTTGAAGCTTTCGACCATGAACACCGTTTTGAACCTTCCGAGTTACAAATCGATAAAGTAAAAAATAACGAGTTGGGTAGAAAAACAGGGAAAGGCTTTTACGATTATTCGAAGTAAAAAATCAAAAGTGAAAATTCAAAAGTGAAAAAAGTGAATCAACAATTTTTACTTTTAAATTTTGAATTTAACATTATCAAAAAAAATGACTCATCAAAAATATCATTTGGTTACTGGCGCATCAGGATTATTGGGTGCCGAATTGGTGAATCAATTATTACAAGAAGGAAAAAAAGTAAAGGCGCTCGTAAACAAAACACCGTTATCGGTTACCCATGATAATTTGGTATCGGTTGAATGTGATATTTTGGATGTCATCGCATTGGAAGCTTCAATGGAAAATGTAGATGTGGTTTACCATTGCGCAGGTTTCATCAGCTATGCGCCAAAAAATAGAACCAGGCTTTACAAAATCAATGTTGAAGGAACGGCCAATGTTGTTAATGCAGCATTACAAGCAAATGTTTTCAAATTTATTCATGTGAGTTCTATAGCCGCGTTGGGTAAATTCACGGAAGGAAAAATTATTGACGAAACCACAGCATGGACAGAAGATGCAAAAAATAGTGTGTATGGTCATAGCAAATACCTTGGCGAGTTGGAAGTTTGGAGGGGAATTGCAGAAGGATTGAATGCTGTAATCATCAACCCGAGCATCATACTAGGCCCAGGAAACAAATGGGAAGGATCAACCGGAATTTTTAAAAATATCTATGATGGATTTGCATGGTATACAGAAGGTGTGAATGGTTTTGTTGATGTGCGCGATGTGGCGCTTTCCATGATTATGCTTGCCAAAGCAGAAACGACAGCAGAAAAATTTATCTTGAATGCTTCCAATGAAATGTATAGAGATATTTTTTTCATGATTGCTGATGCGTTTCAAAAACCTCGTCCCAAATATAAAATTACACAGACCCTAGCCGGACTAATTTGGCGGTTAGAAAAAGTAAAGGGCTTTTTTGCAAATAAAGAACCCATGGTTACCAAAGAAACAGCAAACACCGCTCTGGCTGTTGTAAAATTTGATAACTCCAAACTGCGCAAAGCGCTGCCTCAGTTTTCGTATCGAAGCATGGAAGATACCATTCAATTTACATGTAATAAATTGAAACAAAAACTTAACATTCAATAGCATATTTTCGTTTCATTGAAAATCAAATCATACTGCTATGTATAAAATGCTTTTGTGTTTTTGCTTTGTAATTTTATCGGCATCTGCTTTTTCCCAATCTACTTATTATTATGTTACAGGAACAGTGTTGAGTGCTGATTCCAAAACCCCGTTGCAAGGCGCTTCCGTTTTTGCCGAAAACACCACACTGGGAACAGTAACCGATCAAGATGGGAAATTCGTATTGGCTTTGCCAAATGGCGGCTATAGCTTGGTTATCAGCTACACAGGTTTCAATACACAGTCGGAAAGAGTTTCCAACAACAACGCATCTGCTCCTTTAACCTTCGCACTTACAACCAAAGAGAAGCTGATGGGAGACGTTGCGATTGTATCTACCGGAGAAGTAAAAAATGGCTGGGAAAAATATGGTCCTTTTTTTCTGGAAGAATTTATTGGTAAAACAAAAAATAGTGAGCAGTGCATCATCCGCAATCCCGAAACATTGAAATTTTTCTATTCAAAAAGAAAAGGCAGGTTGAAGGTATTGGCAGAACAACCCATTGTGATTGAGAATAACGCCCTTGGATATACGATAAAATATGAGTTGGATTCATTCGTTCATGAATACAATTCGGAGCTGAGCGTCTTTACAGGTTATCCATTATTTGAAGACATGAAAGACAGTACAGAAACTCAAAAATCAACATGGAGTGCTGCAAGAGAAAAAGCGTATTATGGATCAACATTGCATTTCATGCGCAGCTTATACAACAAGCAATTAGACAAAGAAGGTTACGAACTTCAAATGATTCTGCAACTCAACAACAAAGACGAAGCTTTTAAAATTAAAGATTTTTATTTGACAATGGGATATGCAATCAAAGACAGTAGTGCCAGCATTTCAATAAAGCCCATTCAACCCCGAATAGGTGTATTGTATAAAAAAGAAAAGCCGTCATCAGATTATTTAAAAGCCAATTCGGATGAGCCGTCGGATTTTCAATTCTCAACCATATCTATCCCTTCAGAAGCGATTGTTGAGGTAGAGCGCAACGGATTTTATTTCGATCAAAATGAAGTGACCTTAAGCGGTTATTGGTCATGGTTAAAAATGGGTGATGCGCTACCGTATGATTTTGTTCCACAATAATATTGTCAATCAAAATTATTTACCCATTACTTTTTCCCAGATTTCAGGAATGCGTTTCACCCAAACCAACTCTCGCTGCTTTGTTTTAGCATCCTGAACGGGAGAACCAAAATAAACTTTATTGCCTTCTAAATCTCCACCAACGCCACTTTGCGCAAACACAACCGCATTGGCTCCAATGGTTAATGTTTTACTCACGCCCACTTGTCCCCAAAGCGTTACACCATCCTCTAAAGTGGCAATGCCAGCAATAGCAACCTGTGCAGCCATCAAACAATTTTTTCCAACAACAGTGTCGTGTCCAATGTGAATCATGTTGTCCATTTTTGTGCCTTGGCCGATGACCGTATCATGACTAACACCTCTGTCTATTGTACAGTTTGCGCCAATTTCTACGAAATCTTCAATAACCACTCTGCCACAATCGGGCATTTTTTTATACCAAACGGCTCTATCTTTTTTACTGTTGTAATAAAAGGAATTGCTGCCAATTACGGTGCCGGATTGTATCACAACATGATCGCCAATAACACAATGATCCATGATGGTTACGTTGGGATAAATGATGCAATGACTTCCGATGGTAACATGATTGCCAACAAATACATTTGGGTAAATGGTTGTGTCTTCGCCAATTACAGCGGTATTGCTGATCATGCCGGTTGGTTTTTCAAAAGGCCTGAAGTGTGCTACAATTTTACAATACGCTTCGAATGGGTTGGATACAACCAACAACGCTTTTCCGTTGGGAGCATCCATTGCTTGGTTGATAATAATGAAAGTGGCATCACTATTTAAACACTTCTCATAATATTTGGGATGGTCTACAAATACCAAATCACCATGTGCAACTTTGTGAATTTCATTAATGCCGGTGGCCATGCCCGATTCGTTTCCAATAATTGTGGCACCAATTAATTCAGCTATCCATTTTACAGCAACAGGAGAAGGAAATTGCATAATCGTTTTTATTTTTTTGTTGATTTAATTTTTTCGATGTGACTCACGCCCCATTGATGCATCGATTGAATTATGGGCTCTAATGTAATCCCATAAGCAGTTAATGTGTATTCAACAGTGGGAGGAACAGTGGCATAGGCTTTTCTTCTAACCACTTTTTCTTTTTCAAGCTCTTTTAATTCTTTGATGAGCATTCTGGGTGTAATGCCTTCAATATCTCTTTCCAATTCTTTAAACCGAAGTGTTCCCTTTTTCAGCAAACTATAAATGATTGCAAAGCGCCATTTGCCTTGTAAGACCTGTAAAGTATATCGAAATGGACAGTTAACAATAATTTTATTTTGACTCAAAGTGCACTGTTTTAGGCATTGGTTACAAATAGTATATTAGTATCATTATAGGAAACTGATTGCAAATGTATAGCAACTAATTATATTTGCTGCACAAAAATAAATATTATGTCAACAACAACATGGAACATCGATGCCTCACATTCTGAGGTTGGATTCAAAGTACGTCATTTAATGCTGAGCAATGTGAAAGGGCATTTTTCTGCATTCACCGCATCTGTGGTTACAGAAGGCGATGATTTCTCAACAGCAAACATTCAGTTCGAAGCGCAAGTTACTTCCATCACAACCAACAATGAGCAAAGAGACGGCCATTTAAAAGGTGCTGATTTTTTTGATGCTGAACAATTTCCTACAGTAAAATTTGTAAGTACCAGCGTAGCAAAAGTTGGAGATCATCAGTTTACAGTTGTCGGAAATCTTACCATAAAAGAAACAACAAAATCTGTTGAATTAAATGTGGTTTCTACAGGCTTAGCAAAAGATCCTTGGGGTCAAACAAAAACCGCTTTTGATATCTCTACAAAAATTAATCGCAATGAATTTGGATTGATTTGGAATGCACCATTAGAAACAGGTGGTGTCTTGTTAAGCGAAGATGTTTACATCAACGCAGAAGCACAATTTATAAAAGCACAATAGTTGTAAAATAATTTCTTTTAAAAAGGCAATTGAATTTTCAATTGCCTTTTATTTTTCTGTTTACAAGATTTTTTATTCTGATTTTTTTATTTTTTTTATTTTTTTATTTTTCATCAACAATAAATTTATTTGCAAATCATTGTCAAATCATTAGGGGTGTAAAATATTTTTCAATTCTTTGAAAGCATTGATTTTACTATACTTTCAGCCATTTGTATTTTTTACATCATCAACAAAATTGCGTTACTCCGTCAAAAAATAAATCAACAATTGTTTCGTTTATCCACAACGCATTTTAAAATGTTGATAAAATAGATTCATAATTTTTTTTTCAATGAAGAAATTATTTTTAATATTGTGCAAGGGAATTTATTCCCAGTACTTACTAACCCATCCATATATTAAAGTCCGGCTGAACAAGTCGGGCTTTTTTCTTTTCTACACTTTCTATACTCAACAACAAATTGCTGTTTGCATTAGCACAAAATCTTTCTGCTCAACGATAAAAATCAAACATCAAAACAATTCAATTATATTGCGTCAAATATGTACACATGTTAAAGTCTATGACCGGTTTTGGAAGAGCAGAACAAACTGCTGGCGACAAAACATTCTTGGTTGAAATCAAAGCGTTGAATGGCAAACAATTCGAATTACAAATGAAGGTTCCGCCGATTTTAAAATCATTTGAATTTGATATCAGAAACATCTTGCAAGAACAATTGGTTAGAGGTACCATCGATTGTTATATTCAGGTAAAACAAAATGGCGCAGCAAAGCCCGTTATCATCAACACAGACTTAATTAAAGCGTATTACCAACAAATTGATGTGTTGGCTAAAGAACTCAACATCGACACCAATACTGTGTTGTCATCATTGCTCAGATTACCGGAAGTGGTAAATCCAAGCACTGAGGTGATGAATGAAAAAGATTTTGCTGTATTCACTTCGGTATTACACGAAGCCATTGCAGAACTGAATGCGCATAGAGTTGAAGAAGGCCAATCCATAGAAAAAGATTTGAAAAACAGAATTGAGCAAATTCGTTTGCAAGAAGCAGCCATTTTAAAATTCGAGCCCAATAGAATGGTGCGCATAAAAGAAGAAATCTATAAATTACTCAACGAACATGTGGGTCAGGAGAACATCGATAAAAATAGAATGGAGCAAGAGTTGATTTATTACATGGAGAAAATCGATATTCATGAAGAACAAATTCGCTTGAAACAACATTGCACCTATTTCAATGAAATTATAAACAGCGAAGATGTGAGCAAGGGAAAAAAATTATCTTTCTTGTTGCAAGAAATTGGAAGAGAAATCAACACCACTGGCAGTAAGGCGTATGATGTGGATATTCAAAAATGCGTAGTGGTGATGAAAGATGAATTGGAAAAAGCCAAAGAACAAATCTTGAATGTGTTGTAAATAGCCTGTTATGTATTTTATAAATCATGATTATTCGGTTAAAAAAATATTGTTGATCATTACAGTTGTATCCATGCTTTTATCTGGTTGTACAACGATGGATGTTTTTGAAAAAAACAATACCATTCCAAAGCAAGAATGGAAATCTGATTTTGCAAGCGAGGGGAGTTTTGATATTTCCGATACCACCGCATCATACAATGTGTATATCGTATTAAGACATACTGATGCTTATCAATACAACAATATTTGGCTCAATATTGGATTACAACAGCCCGGCGATTCCATGCGGTTTCAAAAAATAAATTTAGGATTGGGTTCTGATGCCAATGGTTGGGAAGGTGTTGGAATGGATGACATTTGGGAAGTTAGAAAACGCGTTCCGGGTTCTCCATTTTACTTTCATAAAAAAGGCAGATATGCATTTAAGCTTTTTCAAATCATGAGAGACGAACCGTTGAAACACATGATGAGTGCCGGATTGCGCATCGTAAAAATTAAAAAATAGTTGTTAAAAAATTTTACTTGTTTGATAAGCTCAAGAAAAAAACGTTACTTGAAGCCATTTGAACAAAAAGAAAAAACCCGAATCGTAAGGTTGTATTAACTTTACCACTTAATTTTATACCTTAAAACTTAACATCCGTGAATCGTATCATTCTTTCATTTGTGTTTTTATTTGTTGTGGAAACAGCAGTTATTGCTCAAACCAATTACAGCTATGAACAAAAAGGCGAATTTGGATTTTCAATTGGCGCCTCACATTATTTTGGTGATTTAAATACCAGAACCGGATTGAATAAACCAAAACCTGCTTTCGGACTTTTCTTTCGCAAACAATTTGGAGATTATGTTGGCTTGAGAGTAGCTGGAAGATATGCACAAGTTGGTTATAGCGATGAATACAACAAAACAAACGCTTACCAAAGAGCCAGAAACTTAAGTTTCAATTCTAATATTTTTGAATTCGCTATACAGGGTGATTTTAACTTCTACAAATTTGTTCCAACAGATATCAACTATGGATTTACACCATATGTAACATTGGGCGTTGGCTTTTTCAGCTTCGACCCTTACACTACTTTAGACGGAACCAAACATTATTTACAGCCCATCGGCACAGAAGGTCAACAATCAGGTTACATGGGCAGAACGCCTTACAGTTTAATGTCGGTATGTGTTCCATTTGGTGTTGGTGTTAAATACAGTTTGAATCCTAAAGTAAACATCAGTTTTGAAATTACACATCGATTTACACTTACAGATTATTTAGATGATGTGAGCACAACATATGCAACCAATTATTTAACTACTGTTCCTAACGATCCAGAGAGACCAGATTGCTTTCCTACCGATCAAGCGTTTACACCAGGCGCTCCTTATGTTCCTTCAGTAGCGTATTTATTACAAGATCGTTCATATGAAACATTGCCAGGAAATCAATTGAGCAATGTAGAAGGCAGACAACGTGGATGGAGCAAACAAAAAGACCAATATGTAATCGCAGAGATTGGTATCTCTTTCAACATCGGTACATATCGCTGTCCAACATCAAACTAATTTACTTTCAAAAAATACATCATAACCTGCTGCTAAAATCAGCAGGTTTTTTTATGCTGGTCAATTGCTGACGCAATTCCATACCTTAAAATCAGTTTAGAATAAAACAACCGAATGGAAGGGGTTTAACTTTCGTTCAATTTCGTTACTTTTGCCCATCAATATTGGATTATACCATCTTTTAATGAGTACAAAAGACGCAATCAACATCAACAAATTACCAGAACACATCGCCATCATCATGGATGGCAATGGAAGATGGGCGCAAGAACAAGGCCAAGATCGATTGTTTGGTCACTTGCATGGCGTTGAAAGTGTACGAAATATTGTGGAAGGTTCCGCTGAACTAGGCCTTCGCTACCTTACGTTATATGCATTTAGCACTGAAAACTGGGACCGTCCTCAATTTGAAGTGATTGGACTAATGGAACTGTTGGTAGATACAATTAAAAAAGAAGTTCCTACACTCAACAAAAATAACATCAAATTGCATGTTATTGGTGCAACCGACATGATGCCCGAACATGCGCAATCAGAATTGAATGTTGCAATAGCAGAAACTGCTCAAAATACCGGACTGAATTTGATTATGGCCTTAAGTTACAGCAGCAGATGGGAAATTGTGGAGGCCGCAAAAAAAATAGCCGCAGATACTTTAGCTGGTCAAATTCAACCCAGCCAAATCAACCAGGAATTGTTTTCGAAATATTTGTCAACAGCGCATTTTCCCGACCCAGAATTAATGATTAGAACCAGCGGCGAACACCGCATCAGCAATTTTTTATTGTATCAATCTGCATATACCGAATTGTATTTTACTTCAACCAGATGGCCGGATTTTAGAAAAGAAAATTTGTATGAAGCCATCCTTGATTTTCAAAGTAGGGAAAGAAGATTTGGAAAAACAGGTGCACAAATACAAGAAAATAAATAATAAATGAGTTAACTGCAATCAGCCGCAAAATTCATTTAACAAATCGTTTTAATTAATGGGCTTAATTTGCCGCACACAAAAAAACTATTGATGCAGAGGATTTTTAGAAACCATATTATTTTGACTGTCTTTTTAATGGCTAGTCAGCAGCTTTGGGCCCAAAACGATACGATTCCCGTTTCAATAAATCCGGCGTTACAGGAAATCTTCAACTCAAAATATCCAAAATCTTACACCATTGCAGCCATTGAAGTGACAGGCGCAAAAGCTTTCGATCCGGCTTTAATCAGTTCAATCTCAGGAATGGCTGTGGGCGACAAAGTACAACTTCCAGGAACCGATGTTTTTGGAAAAGCCATCGCCAAACTTTGGAAACAAAGTCTGGTTTCAAAAGTTGATATCAGCATCACCAAGTTGGAAGAAAACAATATTTACATCTTAATCGATATTTCAGAACGCGCCAGATTGATTGATTTTAAATTGGAAGGCATCAGAAAAGGAGAAAAAGATGATTTGGAACCGAAATTGGGATTGTTGAAAGATCGCGTGCTTACAGAAAACATGCAATTGAGTGCGGTAGAAGCCATTCGCAAGTTTTATTATGAAAAAGGCTACAGAAACATTTCTATAGATACAAAACAATCCATCATCGAAGGCATCAGCAATGGGGTTAGTTTAACATTCACCATCAACAAAGGAACGAAAGTAAAAATCAATTCGATTAACTTCAGTGGCAATGAAATTGTAGAAGACAACAAGCTGAAAAAACAAATGAAGGGAACAAAAGAAATGATGCGCTTCACTTTGTTTCCCGACAATGCGGTAAGCCCATATGGCGATACATCAAGAGGTTTAACGGTTCAACAATACTTAAAAGAAAGAGGTTATTTCTATCCAACCAGAACACTAACCTTGCTCGACCCATACATCAGATTCAAGGCTTTCAGTGGCTCAAAATTCAGCGAGATAAAATATCAGGAAGACAAAGAAAAAGTGCTGGATTATTACAATGCACAAGGTTTGCGTGATGCCGTTTTGGTGGCAGATACCCAAATTTTAAACCAGAAAGGAAATCTGGATATTCACATCAAAGTAAACGAAGGACATAAATATTATTTTGGCAATATCGGATGGAGAGGGAATACAAAATACTCTGATTCTTTGCTAAATCTTTTGCTCGGAATTGGAAAAGGAGATGTTTATAATTTAGAATTGCTGAATAAAAGATTGGGAAAACAATTGTCTGCTGAAGGCGGCGATATCAGTAGTTTGTATCAAGATGATGGTTATTTGTTTTTTAGATTGGATCCTGTTGAAACAGCTGTTTACAATGACACCATCGACTTTGAAATCAGAATGACTGAAGGCCCACAGGCTACCTATGGCAAAATCAGTGTTTCTGGAAATGACAAAACCAAGGACTATGTTATTTTAAGAGAAATGCGTACCCTTCCCGGGCAAAAATTCAGCAGAGCAGACATCATTCGTACACAAAGAGAGTTATCGCAATTGGGCTTTTTCAACCCTGAAAAAATCAATCCGAATGTTGTACCGAATTCAGATAATGGAACAGTAGACATCAATTGGGAAGTGGAAGAGAAATCATCCGATCAACTGGAATTATCTGCTGGTTTCGGAGGAGGAATCGGATTAACCGGAACATTGGGCGTTACTTTCAACAACTTCTCAATAAAAAATATTGGCAGCAAAGCAACATGGGATCCTTTACCGTCGGGTGATGGTCAAAGATTGAGTTTGCGTATTCAGTCAAACGGAAGAGCTTATCGCTCGTATAATTTTTCATTTACAGAACCATGGTTGGGCGGTAAGAAAAGAAACTCGTTCTCTATAAATTATTACAACACCAAATTTTCAAATGCAATAGATCCTTATGGAAATTATTGTAAATCTTGTAGCGATACATCTTATGTAAAAACAGTAGGAATAGGCGTTTCATTGGGTAAGCAATTAAAATGGCCTGATGATTATTTCAATCTGATTTACTCTTTGAATTTTCAACAGTACAAGTTGAGGAATTATGGACAAATTTTCAGCGGTTTCAGCAATGGCAACTCAACCAACATCAGTTTAAAGCTGGCGTTGCTTAGAAGTTCTGCTGGTCCGAATCCAATCTTTCCTACCAGCGGATCGAACTTTTCTTTAAGTGGTCAATTCACACTTCCATATTCTTTGTTGGGCATCAATTCAAATACCACCAACAAATATGAATTGCCAGAATTTCACAAGTGGAGATTTAACGGCGAGTGGTACACACCAATTGGAAGAGCAAGAGGAGCAGAAAAAAACAAACAATTCATTTTAAAAGCAGCGGCGAAATTTGGATTCATCGGCAGATACAATACCAAAATTGATGTTTCACCATTTGAGCGCTTTCAAGTTGGAGATGCGGGATTGAGCAATACTCAGGCTTTGTTGGGTTATGATATCATTGCACACAGAGGCTATCCAGTGTACAGCAATTCCAATCCAAAAGTGAATCCGGATGGGATAAGTCCTTCACAATATTTTACTATATTTAATAAATACACGCTGGAGTTGCGCTATCCATTTAGTACAAGTGCAAGCAGTACAATTTATGGTTTGACATTTTTTGAAGCGGCCAATGGTTGGTATTCCTTCAAAGACTACAATCCATTTAAATTGCGTCGTTCGGCCGGTGTGGGTATGCGCTTTTTCTTACCTATGTTTGGATTGCTTGGATTTGATTATGGGGTTGGTTTAGATCGTTTTGATCAAACAACCGGATTGAAAGGTGCTGCCAAATTTACATTCATGCTTGGTCAGGAAGCAGAATAAAATAATAAAACAAAAAATCATCAACATGAAACAAATAACAATTGCAGCTTTGTGCTTTGTGCTTTTTTCATTCACTGCAGCAGCGCAGCGTTACGCGATAATCGATTCGAAATTCATTTTGGAGAAAATGCCTGAATATGCAGATGCGCAAAAAAAATTGGATCAGTTTAGCGAATTGTGGCAGCAAGAAATCGATCAGAAGCAAGTTGCAATAGACAAGCTGGTAAAGGATTTCGATGCCGAGCAAGTGATGTTGCCAGATAATTTAAAAAAGAAACGCGAAGATGAGATTTTCAATAAAGAAAAGGAATTGAGAGATTTGCAAAGAAAGCGCTACGGATTTGAAGGGGATTTGTTCAAAAAAAGACAAGAATTGGTGAAGCCGGTGCAAGATAAATTGTACAATGCCGTGCAGAAAATGGCTTTAGAAAAGCAATATGATTTCGTACTCGACAAAAGTGAAGGAATAACCATTATATTTGCGGACCCAAAATTGGATAAAAGTGAAGAGATTTTGAAAAGCATGGGCGTGAAATAATGCAGAAATTTCTTGAGTATTCAACACAAACAATAAAACCTAAATAGAAGAAAAAAATGAAAAAAATGTTCGCAGTAGCTGCGTTGGCTTTGATTGGATTTGGAGCAAATGCACAAAACAAAATTGGATATATCAGTACAGATGAGTTGATTGGTGTAATGCCAGAGGCAGAAAAAGCAGATGCTGAGTTGAAAGAGTATCAGGCTTCATTGGCACAACAAGGACAAGATATGATGAAAGAGTTGGGAGACAAGGATAGTAGTTTTGTAAAAGATTCTGCGAAATTGTCACCAAGCTTGAAAGAAATTAAAAAGAACGAATTGGTTTCTTTATATCAAAGAGCACAAAACTGGAATCAACAAGCTCAGGAAATGTATCAACAAGAGGCTCAGAAAAAAATCGCACCAATCCGTACAAAAGCATTGGATGCCATTCGTGCAGTTGCTAAAGAAAGTGGATACACGTATATCTTAGATGTAAATTCAGTAATCGTTGGCCCTCCAGGAGATGATGTGATTGGATTGGTAAAAAAGAAGTTGGGTATTAAGGATGCAGCAGCACCAGCAGCAGCTCCGGTTAAAAAGCCATAAATAATTAGAAACATACAAATAAAGCCACCTCAATTCGGGTGGCTTTGTTATTTTTGAGCTATGACGAATCAACCAATCGGAGTTTTTGACAGTGGCTATGGCGGTTTAACTATTCTAAAAGAAATGGTTGCAGAAATGCCTCAATATGATTATTTGTATTTGGGTGATAATGCGCGTGCGCCATATGGAGATAAAAGTTTTGATGTGGTTTATGATTATACAAAAGAAGCGATGCAATGGTTTTTTAGTCAGGGTTGTAATCTGGTAATTTTAGCTTGCAACACGGCATCAGCAAAAGCATTGAGAAGCATTCAGCAAGAAGACTTACCCAAATTGTTGGATCCAAATAAAAGAGTATTGGGTGTCATTCGGCCAACAACAGAAGTCATTGGGGAGCTGAGTAAATCGGGTCATGTGGGTGTACTTGGTACGAATGGCACGGTTCAATCGGGGTCATATGTTATTGAGATTGCAAAATTTTTTCCTACCATTAAGGTGACACAAGAAGCTTGTCCGGAGTGGGTTTCATTGGTTGAAGAAAACAGGTGTGATTCGGAGGATGCGCATCATTATGTTCAATTGCACATCAAGCACATCATGAATCAAGACCCACAGATAGATACCTTGCTATTGGCATGCACACATTATCCGTTATTGATGGATACCATTAAAGCGCATACACCCAACGGGGTTCAAATTATTACACAAGGCCAGATTGTGGCAAAGAGTTTAGGACAATACCTGAAGAAACACGCCAACATTGAAAAGCAGTGCAGTAAGCAAGGAAAGACAATTTTTTATACAACAGGAGATTGCAACGATTTTAATAGCCATGCGAGTTTGTTTTTTGGCAAAACGGTTTCTGCGTATACTTTGGTGATATAACAGGAATGTATTGCTTGGTTTATTTTGAAAATTGATGGAGGTGGAGTACTCCGTTCTTAAAAAACGCCTTATTTCTTTGGCC
>Ga0114979_10001534_pt1 | contig 15603 bp, 11 predicted proteins | sample S_140625_EF_Meta_FD_87315 | JGI IMG/M metagenome (GOLD analysis project Ga0114979, IMG submission 87315) | Freshwater microbial communities from Lake Simoncouche, Canada to study carbon cycling - S_140625_EF_MetaG | ecosystem: Environmental > Aquatic > Freshwater > Lake | place: Lake... | reverse complement strand
CTGGCACTTTCATTTTATCCCCTGGCACTTTCATTTTATCCCCTGGCACTTTCATTTTATCCCCTGGCACTTTCATTTTATCCCCTGGCACTTTCATTTTATCCCCTGGCACTTTCATTTGTGGTCCCGGAGTCTTTGTGGGTATTATTTTTTTATTTGCATTTACATCATATCCTACTATTTTTAATCCCGTTTCCGTTGTAGCAGGCATCGGAGGTAATACATTATTATTTACATAACTAGAACATCCGCCTCCGCAACCTCCTCCGCAACCTCCTCCGCAACCTCCTCCGCAACCTCCTCCCCCGCAACCTCCTCCGCAACCGCAATTTTGCCTCCATTCGCCCGACCAACAAGGTCTATCACATTGACTATTACAATTATTCGGTTGTGTATTCTGTTGATTATTGCAAGCAGTCGGTTGATTATTGCAAGCACTCGGTTGTACAATATTATCTTGTTCCACCTTAGCATTCTGTTGATTTAAAACACTGGCACCAAGTAATCCCATCAATATTTCTATTCCAGCGTATTCGTCGTCTTCTTCAAACTTAGATTCAGATCCTTCTTTAAATTTCAAAATCCGAATAATTAACATATATGCTAAAATACAAAAAACTATCATAAAAAATCCAAACCATGCAATGTTGAATTTCATTTATATATGCGTAGATTTTTATATAGAATCTTGCGTATCAAGAGACAACCTTTGGATATAAGCTCCAAGATAATATTTTGTCAATAATCTGGTCATGATCAAATCCGCTCCAATTTCAATAAACATCATATCTATCTGTGCTAATAAAATATTCATATACATGAAAAAATCGAACCAATTATACACACTAGAAATATAAGATATTTCATACGCAGAAAACCGAGAAACTGTAACCGGTTTAGAAACGTCGCGAACTTGGTTCGTTATCCAGGAATGTAAAATAACATTATTCAACGTCCTTATTCCACTATTTACTAAACAAAATGCAGCAATGGATAAATATTTTGGAAGCGTATCTATAGAAAATCCAAGTATTACTAATTCAGGACCTGGTCCAAATCTATATATTTTTGTATCCAAATCGTTTGATTTTACCAAATAAGTCAATCCTCCTGAAATAAATATCATCCATAATAAAATCCCCTTTCCTACTATTGTTTCCATAATTCGATTATTCCTGTTAATATGTTCATTGTTTTATATATTTTCGATTAAAATTTTTGTTGTATTATGTATTACGATATATCATAAAAAATAATTATTCGTATTGGCAAAAAAATGCTCTATGGTAAGACAGAGTAATTTAGGAAAAACGGAATTCTGATACAACCCTTTTTTTTGTATATTTTTAAATGCAATTGTAGTTTATAAATGTCGTCAGTGACGTTTTCCTCTCCCGGCGTTCTTGGTGCGTTCACACAGGCTCAAATTCAAGGTCTTGTGGCTAATGATATTCTTGGAATCACTGGCTCTAATATAGCTGAATTGAGTGATCAGCAATTGGGATGGTTTTCGGCTGAACAAGTTGTTTCTATACAACCCGCTGTCCTCAGTGCCGTATCTCCTCTTGTCATCAATGGATTTACTGATGCCGCCGTTGCCGCTTTTACATCCGCTCAAATAGCTGCTTTAACTTCCGCACAGGTTGCCGCTTTATCCGCGGTTTCCGATGGAGATTCAAAATTCGACCATTTCACAGCCGCGCAAATGGGCGCGTTTTCCGCCGCTCAGTTTCCCAGCATCGACGCCGCGACCTTTCCTCTTTTGTCAACCGCTCAGGTAAACCTTTTCAGCGCTTCGGCTATGGCTGTTATGTCACAAGCTCAGTTTGCTCAGTTTGGACAAGCCCAGGTTGACGGTCTTTTTGGTCCTGTAAACCCTACTCTTATTGAATCCGTATCTGTCGCCAATTGCGTGTCTCACATGACGCCCGCTCAGCTTGGATACGTAGGACAGAGTCACGTTTCATCCATGACCAAAGAGCAAATTGCCGGTATGTCCGTCGCTACGTTTAAAACCGTTTCTGAACAGCAGTTACAAAACATGACCAACGACCAACTCGGTGCTATCACATCAGCTCAGTTCGTCGAGTTATCCGCTAGCCAGATGAATGCCGGCATTGGAGCTCGCATGGATAAAGTTAAAGTTGTATGCATCGGAAGTCTTACTGCGTCACAAATTGGCGACTTGAATTCCACATCGGTCCATGCTCTTACTGGAGATCAAATTAGATCGCTCACTACAAGCGCCAAGGTCCAAGGTCTTGGATCAAAACTCGCTGATGCACAATATTCGGAATTATCCGGTAGCCAAATTCCTTATCTCGCCAATTCCGTTGTCGCTGGATTATCGAATGCTGTTATTGTTGCTCTATCTACTGGAAGCAAATTATTGAAAAACGCGACGGGCGAACAGCTTTCGCATGTAACCGCTAGTCAGTTCCCCTCGATCGATTCTAATTTATTCCCCGAATTATCTACTGCCAAAATCAATTATCTTTCGGGAGCGTCAGTTGCTACAATGACACAAGCGCAATTCGCCAAATTCGGTCAATCACAGATCGAGGGTCTTTTTGGTCCTACAAACGCCACTCTTATCGAAAGCGTTTCTCCTGCAAATTGCGTCGCGCATATCACAGAGGCTCAACTCGGTTGGGTTGCCCTAAACGTTTCGGCATTGACTCCCGCTCAAGTTGCTGCTATTTCTCCTAGCGTTTTCAATAAATTATCGAACGCGCAATTAGAAGATTTAACTGAGGCGCAGTGCGGAGCGGTAACTGGCGCTCAGTTTGCGGCGTTATCTGCTGCTCAAATCAATGTCGGTCTCGCATCAAGCGTGTCAGATGTGCCCGCCAACAGTGTCTCTGATATTTCCGCGGTGGTTCTTTCTGGACTTACATCGGCTAGCGCTGGATTTTTGACGGAACAGCAAATTCAAGCTATATCGACCGATAAAATACAATCACTTAACGTCACCGCAATAAGCGCTGCTCAAATTGGATATTTAACACCTGCCCAAGTTGCCGCTTTATCGACTACGCAGGTTACCAACTTGTCCAATGCTCAAATAGAGAAATTATCAGATGTATCTGGCGAAACGTCACTCTTCACAAATTTCACCACATCCATGCTCGGAGCCGTAAAAGCTTCCCAAATGTCGCACGTTGACCCAGAAGTGTTTGCATTCTTATCGCATACTCAAATTGCAAGCTTTTCGTCAACAGCCGTTGCTGCCATGACCTCCGGACAGTTTGCCAAATTCAGCGAAGAGCAAATCGATGGTTTATTCGTTGAGCCCAGTCCTCGTATTCCTTATGTGTCGAACTCTATTATTTCCGAAATATCCGGCAATCAACTTCTCGCCATTGGAACAGAAAACATTCGCGCATTAAGCAATGCTCAATTTGCTAGTATCCCCGCCATCCTTTTCAATGCTTCGACCGCAAATGCCATTAGCAATGCTATGTTATCCGTTCTAACGGACGCTCAACTTGGCGCTTTAACTGCTTCTCAATACGCTCAACTTAATAGCAGCCAAGTAAACGCAACAATCGGAACTAGATACGGAAAAGTAAACGTTGCATGCGTTCCTACTCCCACGCAAATGTCGGGATTTACTACTAGCGTTCTTAACGCGTTTACTCCCGAACAGATCCGTGCTTTACCTTCGACATGCGTAAGATACTTGAGCGTTTACCAAATTGGATTTTTAACTGCCGCTCAGATCTCCGATTTGAATAGCAACGAGGCAAATCGCATTGATCTTACTGCCTCGCAAGTCGTTGCCGTTTCGCAAAATATATTGGGATTCACCAACTCTCAATTATCATCGGTTGTAGTAACTACTACACCTACGGTTTACCCTCCCGTTCATCAATTGGCTTTATTGGGATCTAAAGCCGTCTATTTATCTGCCACTCAGTTAAATGCTATGAACGCCGAGCAATTCGCCGCTATTACCGTCTCAGATATCTCGGGTAGCGTAATCAATAATCTTTCAGACAGTTGGTTTTCATCCGAATTTACTGGTGGAATGACGGCAGGTCAGGTTGCTGCAATGAACGCTACCACAACGTCTGAACTTTCTCGCGCTGCTGCCCAAGCGATCATGAACTCGTCCAAAGTTACATCTATGAATTACTTCGGAAGCGTGACTGCCACCGCGTTCGACGTAAGCTTCAATAATGCCGCGTCTGTATCGGTTGAGCAAGCTAGAGTCATGACAACTTCTCAAGTCGCTGCTTTCGCGAATATTAAAAATCTCTCGACTCCCTCATTGCAAGCCTTGATGAATGTTGCATCACCTAATCTTCTTGCAAGCATCTCGAGCAATTCAGTAACCGATATTAGCAGCGTAGTGTTTGGAAATGGATTTACAGGAGCAGCTAGAATCATACCTTCTCAAGCCAGAAACCTCAGGGCTCAGCAACTTGGTGCATTCACTATATCCAGCGTCCAATCTTTTCCCGTAAACTGTTTCGCAGTTCTTCAGTCCAGCCAAGTAATCGGATTTTCTGCGGCTCAAGTTGCGGTAATGTCAGAGAACCAAATCGAGGCTCTCCCCGTTGATTCAAAAATCATCATTATGGGAATAGCCCAAAGCAATTCTATATCACCTTTAAATATTAAACTCACTGCATTCAACACTCTTCTCACTTCTCCTTATTTTGCCTCGGCGAAGAGTTCGGATGAAGTTACACTTGAATACGACGCTGTTGTTTCTTTTTCTATGCCTATTGATAACGCCAGATCTATGTTCAAATATGAACATGATACTGACGGAACAACGCGTTTATATTTCGATAAGAACGAATTTGCTGTAAGATACCGCTATGGAGCTTCTTCCAACGCGGTAAAGGATATTAGCTCTTCCATGTATCCCAGTGAACCTAGCCTCTTTGGAACACGCACAATCACATACACTGATCCAAGTGGACTTGAGTGGGTTGGTCCGGTTACCGAAGAATCTATTCCTGGTGATACAAACATTGCCGTCTCGTGGGATTACATATTATACACCGCTAAGAATGTTTTCAATTACTGGGCTGCTTTTACATATTTCAATAACATATATGCTTCTGAAAAAGAATTCAGAAATAACTTGAACAACGCCATTAATACGCAAATTGAGCCCGTTTTTGAGCGCGTAGACTCTTCAAGCGCCAGCGCACAAGGCGCTTCAATCACTAAGATGTTAGATTCTGGTCATAATAAATATTACACAGTGTTACAGACTGCGTCCACACCTGATAACATCTCATCTACTGTATTTGACTACATGTATATTCGCCAACCCCAGCGTTTCATCGAGCCTTCCGAATCGACAAATGTGTTATACTCGTTCCCTTTCATTGCCGGTGATACTCTCAATTTCGTAGTAACCGTTAACGCTCATGCTAACCAAACTGTTCTTGAAACAAGCCCATCCGGTGGAAACACGATTGCTATTGTCGAACCAAGAACTTACTTGATGAAGATCACAATTGCCGCTTAAGACAATAGTTCGTTGCGTTATTACTTACTATAATAAAATAAATTAGATAAATTTATAATAATTTATCTACTAACCTTTTTCTAATTGGGAACCAATGCACCCAATTTATTAACGTCAAAAACACCACCTTCGGGAAATCCGTATAAATCGATATACCTTTGAATTTCGGGCTTAACGGAAAACAACGGCGCAGTAAACGTGACCTCTGGTAAGACTTTTACATTTGCCGATTCTACTAATTTCTTAATATAGTCTTCAAGTGCCTGAACGTCGTCTAATATTGCTGCTTTTTTAGTTGCGGCTTCTAATCTAACTTCGAGTTCATTACAGCTGACGAATTGATTAATCATCTGCATAAGAGCTTCGAATGATTTTACAATGATGTTTCTTACAATTTCATAGTCGGACGTATCCGCCAAACTACTTTTAAATAAAAACAGCTGTTTTGAAAGAGCTTCGAATGTTTCAATGGTAAGATTTTCGCGAACCTCGTCGAAATTACCTAATGCGAAATTGGAATAATACCCGATGATAGTTGTCACGCAATCGCTTATCACCAACTCATGTATTAGTTTTGATTCTACTGTGCTTGTTCCTGTTCCGCCGCTAATATCGCAATTAATTAAAGTGCTATTAATAATAGTAGAGTTTGTTATAGTCGAACCGCTTATATCAGAACCACTTATGTCACCTCCGATAATATCACTTCCGCTTATATCACCTCCGCTTATGTCTCCTCCGCCATTTTCGCAACAACAAGTAGGTATAGCCTTTATTAAATTTTCTATGTCAGCATGACCGCTTAGAATCTTGGATTCCGCGCTTGATATTGCGCCGCTTAATGCACTCTGACCGCTTAGAATCTTGGATTCCGCGCTTGATATTGCGCCGCTTAATGCACTCTGACCGCTTAGAATCTTGGATTCCGCGCTTGATATTGCGCCGCTTAATGCGCTCTGACCGCCCAGTATCTTGGATTCGGACTTTAATATTGCAGTGTTAATAGCGGATTGTATTTGAGAAACCGTCGTTGATAACAAAGTGCTAATTGAATTCACAATCCCCAAAATGTTATTGTCAATAGCATTAAGTTTATTATTAATCCGAGATCCAAGCTCTTGAATTAAAACATTATTCTGTTTTACTGATTGATCAACATTACTTATGACTCCTCGAGTATAAAAATGTTCATCTTTAATTTTTTTTATTATTCTTTTTATTATTTCGTCATTTGAAACTTGTATACTATTATTAATAGCATTAACAACTGTTAAATATGGTTCTTCTAACTGAAGATCGCGTTGTGTAATCATTATATTTCGCAAAGTATTTGTGTAAGAATCACTATTATCTGACAAAGGCTTTGAAAATAGGGAATTCAATAAGCCAAATGTCCGATTTTCCGATTCTAATACTTTCACGGAAACGGAATCCGTCACTCTTGATTCTAGTCCGTATAATAAATTATATATTTTATTAGCATCTACTGTGGCGTTATTAACGGAACCATTATTATATACCGATTGATGAAACAAGCTTTTTCCTCCTGGATTGGAAGAAAACATCGATATATTATTTGAAAACATAACAATATATACAATTGATATATATATTGTTATGAGCTCTTACGATTTTGATATTAATAATTACACTGATATAGAATTATTCCAGTTTTTTGGGATACCTCAAAATTCAACTGAAGAATCTATTGTTTCGCATATTTACTCGATTACTAATGGAATTCAATATCCAAAAAATGATACCGAACAGGAATTTCTTTTATTCTTAGAGAGCGCCAAAACGAAACTCACGAATTACTCCAAGAGAAATCCGCCCATTCAATTAAAACCGACAAATTATGATATTATACAGAGTCAGTCAGTGATTCAAGAACCCAATCATAGTGTAACTGCTCAAAAAGTCGTGCCTATAGTAAATACCAACGAATACAATTATCCAGTGGGTGTTATTAACCCCATCGAGAAGCGCGTTATTACTAAAATCATTAATGTCGATAGTTTATTCCGGGAAAATTACGACGCGACGAATTCCACGAATTTCACGTGGGTTCTACCAAATCCATTAAATAACGTGGTTTCTATGAATATTGTTGCATTGGAACTCCCCAACGTTTGGTATACGGTTTCGAGTAAAAACAATACTAATAAATTCGTTATTTGGCTATATAACGTAAAAGGTCAAACCGATAGAGGTCAATTAATTGAATTACCCAATGGAAACTATATGGCAGACTCGTTCGCATTGACCTTAAATAATTATTTCCAAAACGTTAAAAACGGGCTAGAATTTTTGGTAGCCATTATAGATCCAATTACCACAAAAACAACGATTCGGGCGCGAGATTCGACCGTGGATTCACCAAATTCTCCCGCACCATATAACGCCGGTGATTCAAGACATTCTCCTAATTTTTATTTTACTTTGGTATTCGATAATTTTGACGCGACAGTTCCTCCAAATCAAACGCCGACTATAATTACTAATAACCTACAAACCACTCTTGGATGGTTTATGGGATTCCGGAAACCGTCTTATACGGTTACTCAGATAAATACATTTACGGATAACGTAAGTTTCGCGGGAAAAAGCGTTGTGTATCGCGGGTTTTTACAAAGCGAATCGTCGTATGGTAGTTCCCTACATAATTATGTGTTTGTGGAGATCAATGATTATAACAAAAACTTCATTACCGATTCTGTGGTTTCTATGACCAATCGCGCGTATATTGGTAATAATATTATTGCCCGAATTCATATAACGAGTGGATCGAATAATATTGTATTTAATAATACCTCGGATTTGATATTTAAGATGCGTGAATATCTTGGACCAGTGAACATTAAGCGACTGGCGATCCGGTTACTGAATAAATTCGGTGATCCAATTGACTTGAATAATAACGATTTTTCATTGGCTTTAGAATTCAAGATATTATATTAGTATTATTTATAGTATATATAAATAATGCCGCCAAAAAGCGCAAGTGTTTCCAAGGCGGATTTAACGCGTAGCCTATTCATTCAAATGCAGGGTAATAATCTTGGAATTGTTAATTCGAAAGCAATAATTAATTTTATCAAAGAAAACGCCGAGGATCTCGATTATGAAAAAACCCATGGTATGTTTAAAGATACAATTCTTACGTTTGCGTTAAATAATGATTTAGAACAAGTAGCATTACAAATATTAAAAATCGGAGAGCGGGCAAATATTCGACGTATTAATGAATCCGGGGATTACGCTCTTTCAATCGCCTGTAAAAAAGCATACAAACATGCAGCTCTTGCGATTTTGCAAATCGGCGATTCGCCTTGCGAACCCGACGACGAAGGATATACGCCATTAATGCATTCGTGTGTTAATACAGAAATGATTGATGTAGTGGAACATATTATCAGAGGTGGAACGGAATGTGATATCGGTTATGTGAATAAACACGGCGAAAGTGCTCTTTCGCTAACATTACAAGTGGGAAATCCAAGAGCGCTAACGTTATTACTGGATTCCGGGGAATCGAATCCAGGAATTATGGATACGACGCATAAAAACGTAACATTATTTGAAAAAATGTTATTCGAAGAGGATATAAAATCCGCCAAGCTTATCGTGGAAAAAACTGGTTTAGAGTGTAATCCGTTACACACCATTAATACTTTCGGATCAACGGCTTTGATGTTGGCTATTCCAAGATATACAGATGATAATATTGGCGATTATATTGATATAATTCGCGCGCTACTTCGATTTGCCGAAGAAACGGATAATAAAACCTATGTGGATTTACAAAGCACAGAAGGATATTGCGCGTTTGATATAATATTCGAATACGCCGAACAAAATGACGAACCGATTAACTCTCGCGTTGTGAAACTATTCTTGGATTATTATTACAAAAACGATCCGAATAGTCCGATCTTTTTACGAAACGTAGATAATATATGTCAAGACATTGAATTATACAAGGCGCTTAAACGCTTATATCCGAGCAAGGCTTCTAAAAGGATTATAAAGAATGCATGTAGAGAGTTTGGGAACGCAAAAGCCTCAATTAGAAATGCAACCGTGAAATCGCGGAGCCCAGATATGCAGACGGGACGTCGTATCCGCACGACGCGATCAACAACCAAAAATCTAGGGCATGCATTTGAGTTATTGGAAGCCATACGCGCTCCTCCGCCGCCAGAAGAAGCCGCTTTCCAAGTAGGCGATCCGCGAGAAAGAGGCGCGAGACAACGTAAGCGCCGAACTATGCGCGGTCACTAAGGAATATAAATCGAATGGAATCCTAATCCAAGACTTTGATTCAGCGGAACCTCTATAATTTGACTACGATCGAATCTTGATGCGGCTTTATTCAAAGGAACCATCACTAATGTGCCGCCATTCGAATAATCATTCGCAAAACACGTTAAATAATCCGTCCCATCGTCACCTGGAATGATCGCAGGTTCACCGCAAAACGCAAGGTTATCGAAGAACATGATATCTTGAATTTCCAAGCCTTTACATATAACAAAACCATTGATTGTTTTGCTATTTATGTTTCTCAAAATAACGTTCCCGTTACACCATTTCACGGGGAAATCTAGGTTAAAAAGTTCCAAGTAATCAGACTTTACGATCGACGTCGCATTCGTAGTTTTATCGACGACCAATTTGCGGTATTTTCCGACGATATCAATCTTGGAAAAGTCGAGTTGTTCATATATCGGAGCACAGATCTCAATATGCGTGGAATTTTCACGAAATTCTCCATAATGGAAAATATAAAACCCTTGATCAAACCTATATTTCCAAGATTGCGTCTCCGAAAAAACGCGTAAAAACGTGGGCTTATTGGAATCGAATTTCACCGGAATATTTGTCAAGGAAGGTTTCATTATAAATGGGCTATCCAATAGAATGACTTGATCGGTGGGCGTATATAAAAAATCATGAACCACGGGCATATATTCCGTATTTATTTCCAAGGTGGTCAAGGCATTAAAATCTTGATCCAATTGTTTGAATACTATACGTTTATTAAGTATATGATAATCAATGGTTTCAATAGTTCCACGATCGGACGTCTTGGAATGCGCCGAAAAAGAATGTAATCCTTTAATAGGTCGTTTTTTAATGGTTGTAATCGTCTTCTTGGAAAAATCCAGGTCCAATAAATACGGATGATCGCGTTCAAATAAGGCATATAGCTCGCCGCTTTGGGTTTTCATAATCGCCGTATTCGCCGAACCCATCATATTCGGTATTAGACCAAGATTCGTTAAAAGCATTTTGAATACAGTCCATAGATAGTGTTTCGGAGACGAGCCGTGGGTTTTTTCAAATTCGATCTTTTCTGTTCTTATATGATGCTTTATAAAAGTTATCTTACCTTTGTCGAAAAACGCGCCTTGGATAACTCCGTCCCCGGTAAATAGATCATATAATGAGTCGGTTTTTGACGCGTCTACATCAGGACCTATTAAACCATAAAACCCCTGGATTTTATGAATAGTCGGAATAGCGGGCTTGGAAAATAAACGAAATAATGCATGGGTAAGTTCCATAGGCAATATCGAGAGTAACGACGAAGCAAGTAAGATGCAAGATTTCATAAAACAATATAGTATACGATAATAGCATATTGTTTATTTACATGGTTTACATTTATCAACATTTTCTTCGGCGTTGTGTCTTGGATTTCGTCGTCTTTCCGAAGACATAATCGTAAAGTGTGGAGCGTTTGGTTTTCCTAAATGAACTATTTCGACGCGGTTTCGACGATCCACCGTGCATTTTTCTGTGCACCTGATGTCCAGAGACGCCGCTAGCATACCACTGAAACATGGATTTTGCGTCGCGAGATCCCTTATAATATTCGAGTTTACCTTTATGGAATTTAAAAAGAGTGGGATACCCGCCATCGAGTGCGAGTTTTTCGGAGGATTTTGACATATGTCTACCATTAAATTTTTCAATCATTCCATCGACGGTTAGACCTTTGGCTTTATTATGAGGCGTATCGCCGATTTCGCGAAATTCGATGCGGACGTTTTTAAAATGCCGACCCATTGCAGCCGCAATATCGCGTTTCATCTTTGCCCATTCAGGTTTGAGTGCAACGCAATGACCACACCAATCCGCAAATATTTTTCCGATAACTAAAACCGGTTTTTTGGATTTACCACCGTCGTAGTCAAACTCTCCATTAGAATGATTTCCGCCGAACGTATCCTCCGGACTAAGCATATTTTCAATAGACATTGTTATATATTATAATACCTAGAAATTTATCTGGTTTATAGTATATGGCAAAAGTAAAATCAGATAAGGTATTGGTATACGTATTATATTTATTTTTATTTTTATCCTTTTTAGCAGGAATTTATGTTTGCTTTTCTTACGGATTAAAAGCATGGTCACCTAGTCCAGCCGCTGCCATCATTGTATCTACACCAGCACCTGCCCCTAAGATTTTTGCAGTCGGTCCCGCATCTACGCCTACCGTTTTAATTAAACGCACCATTGATACGCCAAGTCAATCTCCTGCCACTGATCCTGCATCGTGTCCTAATTTATTAGTTCGAAGAGGAAACCAGTTATTCATGTATAATAAAAACTTACCCGAGGAAGCCGGCGTGAACCCGGTGGTCTTTAATAGTTTAGACGATTATATTTATTATGTAAAAGTCCAGCGTTACAAATACGAAAATAATTGCCCTGTTCTTTATTTACAAGAAGAAACCGACGCGCAAGGAAACGACGTATATCGCGTTCGACCCGGTCCGTTTGATACGCAAGCCGGAATTCCGACTATTCAGGGATTTCCTAACGGAATGGTTCTACCTCAGCTTCCTATAACATATCCTAGTTTACCCGCGAATGCCGTAACTCCTCCGGATTATATGACGCAAAATATTGGAGATATGAGTGGATATGCTATTTCGATGAATCCAGTATCTGCGAACAACGCTTCTATGAATCCCTTGACCGCACAAGGACAAGTAGTTCCACCCGGTGGTCTTCAGCCCGTCATTCCCACGCCTCAGGTTAATATAACCGGTTCCATGCCTACTACGTTCCCGTCAAATCTTTCGAGTAATCAAATTCAAAATACGCAATTCTATACGGGTGGAGTTCCTATGAACGCCGGAGTAGCGACCGGACCTTCGGCGTTTAATCAATCATCGACACCGACAATGAATACTCCCGTTCCTACTTTAATAAATACGCAACAGGTAAATAGCGGAGCACCTTCTACAATATCACAATATACAGATGCTTCCAGAGAAAATCCTCCTTTTAATCAAAATCAATACGCTGGATTTGATCCAACTGAACAATATACCGGAAAAATGACAAATTTAGACGTTATACATAATTCAACCGTCTTTCAAAACCCCGGAAACGGTTTGAGTGATAATCCGATGGACCCCAATTGGGGTGGCGTTCAATTTACGCGCGCTCAAGTGAATTCGGGAAAATACGACGATAATATCGTGACAAAACCGGTTTATAGCGGAGCTCCCAACGTCGTGATGAACCCCGATTCGTTGATTCCTTTGGTGAAACCTATTCCAAATAATCCTATTATAGCTCAAGGAACTAAATTGAAAAAATCGTCGCCCGAAAATGCCTAGTTCAGGACGCCTCACTTTTGCCTACGGTTCACTGAGATACAATAAATAATCCCGTATATTTTTAACCATCGTCTTACTCACTTTGCGCGCCTTTCCGCTATTATCACAGGTTATCGCGTCCAAACAATTCGCGTCGGTCTTCAAAGAGTCTATCAAATGCGATATGGATCGGAAATGCTTCATAATCGCGACGGCGGAAACTGAACTCACTCCAGGGATCTGACATAAGATAATTTCGCCCATGTTTTCCATGGTGACATTATCCTTCTTCACCTTTTTCACTACAGAACAATAATTCGAAGGTTGAGCTTCGGCTACCGGCTCTTCCTCTTGAGTAACCGACGGAGAGAGCTTGTAATGAGGAACCAGTTTTTTCGTCGACATGTCGCGTTCGAGTTTTTCGGTTAGCGCCATGAGCCATTCCGCGGTCTCTTGCAAACACGACGTGCGAATTACACTAAACCCTTTGAATACGTTAAGTGATGTCATGGCAGAAAAAATCGTTCGCTTATCCGCTGGATTGCGTAGCTGGGCAAAAACGCCCTCGATTACATAAATAATATTATGCATTGGAATTCCCGCCGAGTATCGTAGTCTATAAGACTGTTCTTCGTAACGACCGTCTTTTATTGATGATAATAAGTCTTGTAGTGACTTGCGTTCAATGATCAAGATGTCTTGGTCTTCATCAGACCGAATAATCATATCTCCCAGCGGCAAAACCTGTTTCGTAACTTTTATTTTTTCAGTCGAAGTGCATTTATCAAAAAGTGATGCTTCGCGTTCATCAATAATAAGCTTCATTTACTATATATGATGTAACATAATCATATATTGTTTTTTAAATAATTATATTAGCCTTGGATATTTTTGGCGCTTCGATTTAGTGTTCTAATTCTCGCGCCAATTGGGGCTTCGCCATCGTCGTCTGAATCGGGAACGCATGGTTTAATGGGTTTGCCAAAATATACTTCGTATGCTTTGTTATATGCGTAAAATAGCGTAAAATCGATCAGCGTAAAAGCTGCTATTCCACACAATATTAGAATAAAAGTCTCACCGTTTGTTACAACAATTCTAGTAGGCGTCATTTGGATGGGGTATTTATTCATTGCGTGGCGTTTTATTTGAATCAATTTTTAGCATAACATGACCCCGGGTTCTCCCGCTACAATTTAAAATTGCTTAGGATTGCCAAAAGGCATGTGCCAATAAGTGACATTGGTGGCGGAATTTCCAATAGGACGAGTGATGTTCGAGAACACCAATGTCGTATTCCATACCTTCAAAGGTCTGGCGAGGGGAGCAGGGGGACCGCGGGGACCGTGGTAAGACGCGGCAGGGCGACCAATCTGGTAAGGAAATCCGGCTTTCTTATCTCCGCCACCTTGAGGTCCATCAGTTACGGCGTTACTTCCCATGGCATTGCGCGAGGCTGTTCTCGAAAAAGGATTACCTTGAGGCATTATAATCTATGTATATAAAAAAAATTGATATGAAGACTACTTTGGTAATATAATTACACCCGATAATTCATTTTATTTGATGAATAAAATGAACGCTCCCTCGAATCAACTCGATGATGATATTCGTATAGAGAAAAACGCACAAGGCGTCGAGACCTATGTATTTGATCCGTATAATCCCCTAAATAAAGCAATTACAGAAGACGATATTCGCGGAATTCTACAGAAATACGGCATTAATGCGCCGATTCATAATTTTGAACTATATAAGCGAGCTTTTATTAATCGGTCTTATTTGAAGCGCCCAGAAATAGAAAATACGCAAAACAATATTACGATTGTTCCTAAACCCGATGATTGCCTGCCTTTGTATACAAAATCGAATGAACGACTCGAATTTGTGGGCGATGGGGTTCTCGAATGTATTACTAAATATTATTTGTATCGTCGATTCCCCAAGGAAAACGAGGGATTCATGACGGAGAAGAAGATTGCGCTAGTAAAGAACGAGTCAATTGGAAAAATGGCGCTCGAAATGGGTTTGCACAAATGGGTAGTTTTGTCAAAGCACGCGGAGCAGAAACAAACTCGCACGAATCTGAAGAAGCTCGGATGTCTATTCGAGTCGTTTCTTGGTGCGCTTTTCTTGGATTTCAATAAGATTCCGATCAAGGACGAGGCGTCCTGGTTCACCAATGTATTTATTTGCGGTCCCGGGTTCCAGATGGCGCAGATCTTTATCGAGTCGGTATTCGAGAAGCACGTGGATTGGATTAATCTGATTCGTAACGACGATAATTATAAGAATATTCTACAGGTTCGCATTCAGAAAGAATTTAAGACTACCCCGGATTATATGGAAGTGCGCGAACATAATGCGGAGACGGGATATCATATGGGTGTCTACCTGTGTTTGGGTCAGCCTGTGCATATGGTATCTGCAAATAATGCAATTCCAGTAAAACAGTTTGCGAAGTTCGCGGATATTCATCAACATATGTCG
>Ga0114979_10001533_pt1 | contig 15610 bp, 8 predicted proteins | sample S_140625_EF_Meta_FD_87315 | JGI IMG/M metagenome (GOLD analysis project Ga0114979, IMG submission 87315) | Freshwater microbial communities from Lake Simoncouche, Canada to study carbon cycling - S_140625_EF_MetaG | ecosystem: Environmental > Aquatic > Freshwater > Lake | place: Lake... | reverse complement strand
CTGCACCGTTTCCAGCTTGGCCAGGGCCCGCTCCGCCGATGCCTTGGCGTCGCGCACCTCGGCCCTGAGCCTGCGGGCATCCAGCTGCAACGCCAACAACTCGTCAGACGTGTCCGATCGCTTGTTGTTGGGGCACATCCCCGGCTGGCAGAACGGCCGGCGCCGACCCGATGTCTCCTGCCACTCGATCGCACTTTCCGGCAGCCAGGCCCGACAGGTCGAGTTGCGGCGGCATTGGAAGGTGCGCTCGCTCATCTTCCTTCCTGCCAGACCGACACGTAGATGGTCCCCATCCCGGCCAGGGGCAACACCAGGTCACGTAGGTCCCGGTTGTGCATCCGGATGCACCCGAGCGTGGGGTAGAGCGGCTGCAGTGGCAGCCAGGCCCCAGGCCAGCCGCAGGCAGAGCCGCCACCGTGGAGCATGATTCCATCGCGGCCGTCCCGGCTGCCGGGCCCCTCCTGTCCCTCAAGGCCGATCAGGTCGAATGAGTACCACCCATAGGCGCGGCGATCCGCGCTGAATGTGGTGCTGGGATCGGCTTCGTAGTCCCTGTAAATCGTGCCGACCTGGTACAGGCCCGGCGGTGTATCGCTGGCGCGGGAATGCCAATCGGATTCGGCTGACTGTCCCCGCGCCAGGGCCGCCACACCCCACAGCCGCTGGCCCCGGTGGTTGAATCCGGTGATCGTCTCGGCCTTGTCGTCCATCACCAGGTGATGGTCGCCGGCCCTCAGGCCTGGCCGTTGCGTCGGTCCCACCAGCCCGACCCGCTGGGGCTCGGCCACCGGCGGCTTGATCGGACTGGATGGCGCCGGTGGCGCTGCTGCTGGGCTCCCAGCGGCTCTCCAATCCGCGGTGAACGCTTTGCGCTGCTCAGGCGTCAGAGTCTGATCCAGTGCAGAGAAGGCCGCCAGCTGGTGGGGCAGCAACAAGCCGCGCTTGGCGATTTCCTGGGCTGCTGCGCGGACCGATGCCAGGGTGGGGGACATGCTTACTCCTCCCCAGCCGGAATAATCAGGCTGTCTTCGATGTTCCTGATCATTTCCGGCGAGTAGGACAAAGGCGAATAGGGGTCGTCATTCATCGCCAGCAGTGTGCGGAACAATTTGGAGTGTGCCTGCACCTCTGGGGGTGCGAGCGAGACGTAATCGGGATCGGATGGAATTGGCATGGTCAGATGGTGATGTTGCGGGGTTTGATGATGGAGCCGTACTGGGTGCCGATCCCAGCCTTCCAGCTGCGACCGCCCATGTTCAAATCGACCACGCTGTCTGTGGTCGTGATGACGGGGTTTGCGGCGCTGCCGCCAGTGGGGAAGCTGCCCTCCCCATAAGTCGTCGTGCCGCCAGTGGTGATGAACGAGATGCGAGACGCCGACAAACCGGAAGCCGTGGCGCCCGCCCGCGCCCAAATGGTGGATATCGGCGTCGCTGGCCCCCCGAGATTGACGGTGGCGCCCTCTGCGTCGTCAAGCTGATTGCCCAGAAGGATGCCCCTGGCCTTGGTTGCGTTGTGACCATTGGAGCCGAATCGGCCAACAAAGCCCGAACTCACCGGAATGCTTGTGCTGGTAATGCCGCCACAGAAGAAGATTTGGTCGATTGAAATGGATGAAGGAGCGTGGATGAACTGGTCCACAAATGGCCCGTTGTCCATGTCGCCCGTCCCTATTGAACCAGCAGGCGCCGATCCATCACTCTTGAGCAGGTGGATGCAGTTGGGCAGGAATCTACCAGATGTATCCTTGAAGAAGCTGCGTTGCAGGCTTGAGTTCCAAGAAGTTATTGAAGCCGATTCACGCACATAGATTGTGCGGCCAAGTATTGCGATGTTGATCTTTGTATTGAGCTTGTAGGATCCAATGAAGGTATGATAGAACTGCCGGAACGTCCATCCTGAATGCACAACGGTCGAGCCGTAGTGCCGAGTCGCGGAGTTCTCGATTGGATAGTCGCTGGTGCTTGGTAGGCCGATCCCGCCGCTGGTAATAACGGTGTTTCCACGCAGGTAAACATTACTGATTGAGATTGGCGCTTCTGTCTGTATGTCGATGTAGGGGGGCCTGGCCGCGCCAAGGTTTTCCTTGTGCGACGGGAGCCCAGGGCCAAAGATACAATCGTAGAGTTTGATCGTATCGGTTGTGCGCGAGGTCGCTTGAATTACTGACGTTGACGTAACCCAAGTGGTAAACGCACCATTGAACCCGCTTGTGGTTCTGATGCTGCTTAGCAGGGTATCAACGTTTGTACTTGTATTGGTCGAATAAACAAGGGATGGCGACCCAACGGAGATAATTTGGTTTGAGGTAAGGTCGTCCCCGTCAAAACCGGCAATGATCAGTGGAGCCCTTGTGCTCACGCTGCCTGCGACCCATTTGATAACCTCAGCCAGGCCAAGGAAGGCAAAGCCGCCCCTGAACTCAACTGATTTCTGAAACACCATTGCATAGGGGTTACATGCAACATGCAGCTTTGTTCCGTTACTGTCTGTCCCAGCACTTGTGCCGGAGCGCAATAGGAGCCGGAATGGAATGAACTGCGGGATCAGCGCTCCATTGTCGTACCCCTCTCCATTGAAGTAGTTAGTAGCGCCAACTGTGCTAAATCCTGAACCGCTTGGGAAAGGCATTGCCGAGAATGCGCTGTCCCAGGATTCAAACCTTACATTGCATGTCCAGGTTGCATTTGGGAAATAGTAACCAGGAGCAATCCTGATAATGGCTGTAATCTCAGTGCCCGACAGCACCTGATTTGCGTACTCGGCTGCGCGGGCAAGGGATGGGACGGCATTGCCGCCTGACGTGGGCGGGGTCGCCAACATGCTCGTCAGGTTGCGGTCCGTTGCGCCTTCCTTCACATACAGGATCAGCTCTCCAGTCAGCGCCGAGACGAGCTGGTTGGCGCCTTTCCATGCGTTGAGGCCTGCAACCGTGACGGCCTCAGGCGTAGCGTTGATTGCGGCGTCCGCAGTAGCGATCGAAGCTGCCGAACCAGTCTTGGTCAGCTCCGACAGCGGCGCCAATCTGGTCACCCCCAGCCGGGTGGTCTGCCCAGCCTGCCCGGCCTGGTTGTTGAAAGCGACGGTGCCAGAGAATTCCGCCGAGCCAGGGACCGTGAGCTGATTGGTGACCGTCAGGGTTGGATAGGTGGTGCTCTGACTGGTGTTGATGTCACCAGCGCCGATCGATTCAACCGCCAGCGTTTGGCCGGTGGTGGTGTCCTCCAGGCCTCGGGGACTCACCAGCAGGCCATCCTCCTGAGATCCCTGCGGTATAACTCTGCCACCACCTTGGCTAGTGAAATAGTAGGTGAATCTGTTCTGCGCTGACATATCCTGTGCAGCGGCAGGAACGGCCTTGGAATAGTTGCCCAGGCCAGACCCAAACCAGCGATGACTGCCCATCCATAAAGTCGATGGCCGCCGGAACTCGACAGGCCAGTTCACTGCCGCATTTGCTGCGCCGCCAGACGGGGAGACGCTGCTCAGGGCCAGCGTGGTGGCCGGGTTGGATGTAAGCGCTGGATTGCGGCTCCTCGATGCCTCAGCGCGGGGGATCAGAGCGGCGTGGGCATCACTGGAGCCATAGCCAAGAGCGCTCAGCAGCAGGAACGCACCCAGGTAATCAGTGCCAGTGCGGTACGGGGCATAGATGGATGCAGATGCGGTCCAGGCCGTTGACCAGTTGATGCCGCATGTGGTCGTTTCTTCTGCGCCGTCAGTGTCAGTATCAAAAATCAGGATTGGTGCTTCGTTTTTGAGGTTGTCCTCTGGGGCGTAAGTGCTCTCCATGTGGACGAACGTCTCCTGCCACAGCGTGGAATCCGGCGCTGTTGTTGCAGTCGTTAAATCCTTACTGTTGATGTAGTGCTTGTTGGCGTAGAGCACAACAGTGCCAGCCCTGTAGGTGGTGGCATTGGCATAGTTGACGGCGGTGCCGCCGCGCCTCAGAGTCACTTCAGAAGTCTTCAGAACACCAGAGCCAGGGGTATCACCAACCCCGGTTGCAGTGACCAGCAGCAGCTCCGTAGAGCCACTGAGCACGCGAGAGATTGATGCCGAAGTGGCATCGGTCTGCAGCACGTAGTTGGCTGTCGGGATGCGTGCTGATGTGGTGTTGGACAGCTTCAACGACAGCCGCCGCTCTGATGGGCTGCGGGTGTCCACCAGGCGGCGCACATAGACACGGGCGCCGATCGCCAATGAGATTCCATTGCCCCCGGTTCCAACGGCTCCACCGCTTGGATCAGTGAGCGCCGAGCTGATATTGAGCCGGGTTGGGGTGGTCGATGACCAGGCGCTGGATGTAACAGGGGCACGCCAGTCGGTTCCCTGCTGGTTTTCGACCCAGAGATAGGAACCGCTGGGCAGGGAATAGCCGTTCTGGCCCAGCAGGTCGGGCACCGTCGAGCTGCTGCCGTAGGGCGCCAGCGCAGTGCTCAAGGTGATGGTAGAGGAGGTGAGAGCAGTGATGGTCCCCAGGTAGTACCGCTGGATGTTGCCTGTTTTGAACTCAGGGCTAAGCGGAGCCTTGATGGCGCTGATCTGCCAACTCTTGTCGTTGGGGAAGGCTGCCTTGCGATAGCCCTTGGCAAGGCCAGCCACCCCACCAAAGCTGCTGTTGCCGTTGTTGCTGTCAAGCTCGCCGCCTGTATCAACAAAGCTCTGAGCACCTTCGCCAATATCAAAGATCGAAACCTTCTGAGCAAAGCCCTCATTGATGACACCGACGCCAATACTGCGCCGTGCTGGGTTCATCCTGATGTTGTCAGGCGTCTGCGTGATGTAGTCCTGGTAATTAGAAACCGCAACCCAGTTGCCGCCCGAATACTTTTGCCAGCAGCGCATGTCGCCCTGCTCAGAGATTCCCTTTTGCAGGGAGACGCCCGTGAAGTTGGCGAGCACAAACGACTTGAATCCATCAACTTTGGCGCCATCAACCCACAGGCGGCCCATGCCGTAGTTGGAGCGCACCGAGCACTGAAAGATGTAGAACGACGCTGATGCCGTTGAATCCCATGCCTGTGTTGGCGTGCCGCTGATCGGAGCGGCGATGGTGTATTCAGTTCCTCGCGCTACAAGCAGCGCTTGGCTCAGGTTGCCGCCAGATCCGCAAGCGGTGTAAACGTTGGCGTAGAAGGCATCCAGCTCGGCCTTGGTGGCGTGGCCGAACATGGACAACAGGTGATGCGTTGATGCAAGCCCAATCTTGTCCATGGCCGTGATGCCATAGGCATACCCGCCGCCAGTGGTCTTGAACATCTGGCGCCGCAGCGCATAGGTGGCCACGCCATTGGAATAAGTTGGCGCCTCATCAACGTCACCGCTCGGCACCCAGTTGGGCCGCACGATGGTGTGGCGCAGGTCGCCAAACTCCGAGACGATGGAGGCGCCACGGGGGGGCAGGACGCCGCCCTCAGTGGGGTTGAAGCCGATCAGTTGTGCAGCGGTGGGCTCAAACCCATCGGTCCATGCACTGACGGGAGAGCCATCGGCGGCTGGATTGTTATAGACGATGTGCAGACCAGGGGCCAGCACGATGCACACGCAGTCAACGTGCGCCATGGGGTCATTGATGTACCAGTTCTTGCTGGTGATGATCGCCGCTTCGATGAAGGCGCGGTTCATCGTTTTGAACGGCGAGTGGCGGGTATACCCGCATGTCAGCCGCTGATTTTCAAGCCGCTTCAGCTTCTGCGCGACAACCTGTTCTGTGCTGCTGCCGCTGGCGGCTTCCTTGGTGTTGTAGCTACCGGCAGCAAACGTGTCCTTGCCGATGTAGGGGTTGACATAGAGAACGAATGGCGCCGTCAGCGGGTCCGTTGATTCGCTGCTCCCGGGGGCGATATTGGCCGCGCCGATGAGCTGCCGCAGGCCGTCAAGAGCGGCGCTGAGCTGCTCCTTTGCCGTGGCCTGGCTGGTGGCCAGAGGCCACGAGCCGGAATCTGCCGCCTTCTTGACGATCGCCACGCTTAGACCGGCCGAACTTTCTCAGCTCAGGCTAGGAAGGCTGATCGTCAGGCCCCCATTTTGAGCTGGGTTTCGCCCAGAACCAGGAATGCAGCGCTGCCAGTGATCAGATTGGAAGCGGCGGTCTGAACGCCAGTTCTGGCCAACAGCAGATCGGCCTCGTACCAGAGCGAGCCGCCAAGCTTCGGCTCTCGGGTGGGATTGGCTGTGGTGGGATCGGCTGTCTGATCTCGGCACAGGTAGAACCGGGCCCGGGTCTTGCAACCGCGATCGAGCATCATCACCAGCCGCAACAGGGCGGTGCTGTCCTGATAGCCGCTGCGGTAGGTGCGATCGATGTCGAACTGCAGGGTTCCGCTTCCGCGCACCAGCGCCTTCACCGAATCGCCGTAGCCCTCGGATAGCGCGGTGGTGTCCTGAGTGCCGCCCTCCTGATCCAGGGTCCACTCAGCCAGATGAGCCTGAATCTTCCAGCCGATCAGGTCGGGCGATGCCACCGCATCAGGGATGGTGGTCAGCGATTCGGCCGACTGCTCGGGCTTGGCCAGCGGCAGCAGGGCCAGCACGGTCTGCGACAGGCTCACCAGTGCCGCCTGGAACGCCGCTGCCGCTTGGAAGGGCGCAATCACCAGGGCGCCAAACGCGACGCCGCTCAGCGCCATGCGGCCGGTGGTGCCACCGTTCACCGCATTGATCTCAGAGTCGTAAAACGACAGGCGGCCCAACGTGTCGCGGCCGGCATAGCAGCTCAGCTGGGTGGTGAGCCCGGTGCCAGTGGCTGATTCCCAGAACGGCGCCGAATTGCTCGATGCCCAATAAGCGCCGGCATCGTCGCTGCGGTGCGCAGTGGCTGGCCCTGCGATGCCCTGCCCGCCCCAGTGGCGATGACCATCGGGGCAATCGGCATAGCCATCGGCATTGGAATCGATCGGCAGGCCCCGGGCGCAGGTCAGTAGCACCCGATCACCAGGCCAATACCCAGGCTCGCTGAGCCAGATCTTGCCGCTGTCGAACCGGGCATCGCTGATCACCGTGAGCGGTGGCGCCTCCCGGCTGAGCTCCAGTTCGCCACCGGTGCCAAGCAGTGACATCAGATCGTGCCGCTGATCTCGTTGAAGGTGATGCTGGCGCTGACCTGCACGATGTCACCCACTGACACCGACACCCCAACCTGACCAAACAGCACGGTGCCACCAATGCTGCGGTCGAGCAGGATCAGCTGGAGATCATGGTCGGCATCGGAGGCGTTCAGAATCTGCTGGAGGATTGAGCTGGCCTGGCTGCTGCGGTCGTATTGCAGGGTGCAGGAGCCGGAATAGCTGCGCAGGCCATAGACGAACGTGCGCGAATCCTGGCCCAGAGCGGTGTCTTCGTTAAGGTCGCTGCTGAGCGACAGGCTCACGTCGCGGGCCTTGGCGATGGCGGTGCCATCCAGGCGGAGCTCCGCGTCTCGGCTGGTTAGAACGGCCATGAACCCTTATCCCTTTGCCTCAGGCTAGACAGCCACTGCTTTGAGCTGAACGCTGATATTCACCCGGCCGGCCAGGTCGCGGTCCTGTGAGCGGGTCGGCGGTTGACCGGGGAGGAATCGCCACTGCAGGCCCGGCAGAACCGGGGCGTCATCGGGGGCCCAGATCTCCGCCGGGAGGATCAGCTCGTCCATGCCGCAGCGGCTGTCCAGCCAGGCAGCTTCGATCAAGAGCCAGTCGGCCACAGGTTTGGCGTTGAAGCTGAGCGAGACACTGGCGTCCACCGCAAGGCTGCCCCGCTGCCGGCGGAAGGTGGCGCCAGCAACGGATCGGCTCTCGGTGACGGGCACAGCCGGGGGCACGTACTCACGATTCGCCGGGCGGATTGCGGGGAAGTTCACGCTCACGAGATCACCACCGTATGCAGGTCCGTCCTTCCCAGTCTGAGCACCCGGTAGGAGCCGGATGCCGTACCGCTCAGGTCGATCGCTGCCCCACCTGGCGCTGTCGCCACGGTGAACGCGCTGGTGGTGAGGCCACCGGAACGCACGTAGTAGGGGGTGCGCTCCAGCAGGCCCACAGGCAGGGCGCCAGTAGTGCCAGGGGCGACGCTGAAGGTGATCTCATCGTCCGCCGCCAAACCATGGGCGGTGGCGTTGCAGGTGTCGGTGCTGACAGTGAATGTCACGGGAGCATCAATGGCGCGGTCCGTGGCTGCTGAGCTGCTGACTCGGCATTGCAGAACGTAAGTCCCAGTAGCGCTGAAGGTGGCGGCTGCGGTGGATCCGTTCGTGGTGACGAACGCAACAGAGCCGCCCGAAGGAACCACCGGCACCGACCAGCTGTAGGCAAGGTCGGCGGCGGCGCCGGTGATCGCCGCGGTGAAGGTGGTGGCGAGTGGACTGGTGCCGGTGGTGGCGCCGCTGATCGTGACGGTGCCGATCGCGGTGGACCCCGATACCGCTGCCGCAAAGACTGCCTGGGTCGCCGTGATCGTGACCCCGCTGCGGGTCACGGCGCAGCTCGCCGTCTTGGCCCCGGCGCTGGTGGCGGTAATTGTCGTGACCGCTGCTGTGGAGCTGCCGAACGACAGGCCCGTGCCGCTCCAGACATAGCTGTAGCCGGTGCCAGTGCCAGACACCACCGCCGAGTAGGTGGCCGCCACCCCAACGGTCAGGGTGGAGGGGCCGACGATCGTGGCGCCTGTGAATGTTGGGGTGATGGTGCCTGGTGCGTCGGTGGAGCCAACCGCGCCCTCAATGACCCAGTTACCTGAAACGTCCCAGCCGGTTGAAATCGTGCTGTAGCCGCTGGTATTGGTGGGCCAGTGCAGCGCGGTCACATCGATATTTCCCTCATCGTTGAAGGCCATCGACTGCACCTTGTAGGTCTGCTCCTTTGCGGCCAGCTCCGCAATCGTGAACACGGCTTGCGGCTGGCTCACAGCCGTGCCGCCTGTGATCGTGATCGTCGTTTCCTGGATCCCGCCGACTCCATCCCACAGCATCACCGAATAGGTGCCATCGCTGAGCGGATCACTGGCCAGGATCGTGCCATCGGCCAGGATGGCGCCATTGCGGGGCTTGGCATAGGCGACGGTTTCCATCGCCAACCGGAAGCACCGGGCCGGTGAAAGTGTGGCCTGCTGGGGGACGGTGGAGAACGTCACCTGATGGGTAGAGAGCCGCTTTAGGCGACACTTGAGCTTGGCCACATCAATGGCATGGCGCTCTGAAGTGCAGAACTCGCTCATGTCAATGCTCTCGATTGGCGCCGCCTCGCTGGTGCCAGCCTCGCGGACCGTCACCTCGCGGATCACCGGAAACAGGCCTCGGTTGCTGCCATCCCCAACGGCGGCCCGTTCTTCCCGCCACTTCACGCTCACCCGGATCCGCTGCCGGTCTTGCTGGGGGAAGTAGCTGAGCTTAAATGACCCTTCGACGATGTTGCCGCCGTTGAAAGTGCCGGTGATCGGCTCGGCCTCGTCAAACAGCACTGCAGGCTGCAAATAGCTGACGCCGTTGCGGGTCACCAGATCGAGCAGGAATAGAGCCGCTGTGTCGTTGCCCCATTCGCGGATATTGACCGGCTTCGGCAGCGTACCGTCCCAGAAGTAGCGGCGATTGCGGGTCCAGGTCGTCGCAGAGGCGAACGATGCCGAATCCACCTGGAGCGGGGAGAGAATGGAACCGACCCCATATCGCTCGCTGGTGAGCCCGTTGGCCAGCAGATCGGGGAACGAGTGCGAGGCGGCCATGGCCTGATTCACATAGGCGCTGAGCTGTCCAAGTTGAGTTGACTCTGAGCCGCTTCGGATGTTGATGCCGACCAGGGCCAGGTTGTCGTAGGTGGGTGGGGTCGGTGGAATATCGATGACATTGATATAGGTGATCTCGTGCTCTGGGCTGCTGCAGCTCGCGGTGAACTCCTCGTAGACGAACTGCTCGGCCAGCCGCCCCCAGTCGTCAACGATGTTGCTGCCATCGATGTAGGGGATGCCAATGTCGCCAACCGCAGGGATTGTGCATGGCATCTGGAATTCAGACTGCTGACGGTTCAAGAAGCTGCCTGGCACCCGCACCACGGCGCTGCCATCGGTCAGGGTGAGCATGGTGGAGATCCTGGCGTCAATCACCACCAGCTCACCAGTGGCGACGTTGTTGCGGATCTCCCAGCCGCTCACCGGCTGATATTCCACCTCCCAGCGCTGACGCGAGGGGAACTCGATTCGGTTGAACCAATACTGCTGCTGTTGCGTGCTCCCCGACACGCCGAATAGCTGCGGGAACTGGGACCAATCCGCTGAGCTGCCTGCGATGCGATACCGCAGGCGCCAGAAGCTGAAGCGGGTTTCAATCTGAGTGATTGAGCCGGACTGAAAGTTTGTTGTGTCAAGGGTCTGCCGTGGCGGCAGCAACTGGCTCTCGTAGATCAGGCAGGCATTGAGATCAATTCGGTAGTAGCTGGGCGAGTCCTTGATGTTGCAGAAGCCAGATACCCGGATTCCGACCACGGATTTGCCGCCGATCTCGATAACTTGCGCAGGCTGGGGAACTGCAATCGTTGCCCTGGCCATCCTCATGATGTGAGGCGCTGCCGTGCCGCACCTGGCGCCGCTGGTGGCGGGGAAGTCGCAAGACCCATTGGCAACGATCGTGAATGTGGCCGTGATGGAGACACCGCCGCCGATCGGCTGGCTTTGCACATCAGAGCGGAACACATCATCTGATGGCGTGCGCGACTTGCACACTGCAACTGCTGAGCCGATTCGGTAGGTTTCCCCCACCACGATGGAGTCATCCCATTGGCGCTGGCGGCCAGCCACGGCGGTGGCGATATCGCCTTTGGGCTCTGAGTAGCTGCCGCTGGTGAACAATTCGCTGGCCGAAGTGGAGGCGCTCAGCGTGTAGTCCACCTCATCACCTACTAACAGGCTGGTGCTGGTGATGGTTGAGCCGCCGCGACGCAGCGCCACCAGGCCGCCACGGCTCTGGCTGATCGAGTCGTTTTTCTGGCGCTGCACCAGCGCCGAGTTGTCCGGTGAGCACTGGATCTGGGAGTATCCACGGGAACTCCAATAGCTCGACGCCTGGACGATGTTTGGCGCGGTGGCGGGCCGCATCGATGGGTTGAGCCTGAACGCCAGACCGTTGCCGATCGGCGCGTAGACCCCGAAGGTGGTCTGACTGCTGGGGGAGTAGCTGTAACAGGTGGCTGGCACCCACTCGTTGTTCAGGCCACGCACCTGAAATACATCGGCGGCGCCAGCGGCCTCTGCGTTGCCGGGGTCGTTGGCGGCCAGGCGACCATCAATGCGATCGGTGGCGCGGATCCTGCCGCCACCGGGCCGGTGGTAGATCGTGATCCTGGCGCTGCTGTCACCCGCTGCACCCAGGTCGTAGCTACTCAGCAGGTTTTCCCCGAAAGCAAATTGGCTGGCATCAATCCCGGTGATCGGTGCTTCGCCCAGCAGGTAGACCGCCCGCAGCATCTGGGATCCGCCCAGGCTGACCATCTGCGACCACAGCAGGGGACAGTTCACCCGCACGCCGCCATAGGTCACACCGTCAATGGTTTCACGATTGGCCCAGACAACAGGCACGGTGGACCCCAGCTCCACCACGTCCTGACTGCTGTTAATCCCGGCCTTGGCCCCGAACTCTGAGCGATCAACCAGCCGCAGGCCCTGCTGATCGTTCTGGCGCAGCTCACCAGGTCTGCCGGGGCGCTTAAGGCGTGGGGTGAGCAGGTAGGTGGCGGCGGACAGGGCTGCGCTGATCGCCAGGCTGATCAGTAGCGGAACAATCAGCACCGCCACCGGGCCGGACAATGGCCTGGTCCGACTTAGCTGCTCCTGCAGCCGCAAATACTCCAGGTATTCATCCTCGGTGAACCCAACGGCCTCGATGATCTGCCGGTCGATCGGCAGCAGCAGCCTGGAGTGACGTTTGCCGAGCATCAGAACCTCACATCAGCGCTGGGCGGCAAGGCGCCGACCATGGCCTGGGTCAGCACCCGCCGGGGCCAATCGCCGCCGATTGCATCCAACGGACTGCCCAGCATCACGCTCACCTGCTGCTCGTCATGGGTGAAGCCAGTCACAGCATAAGTGTCAATCATCTGCACACTGGTTTCATTCAGGGTGACAGCATCCAGCCAGACCGTGCGCACCTTGGCAATCCACAAATCATCGGCTGCTTGCTTCCAGATATTCAGCCCCAGCACGTTGGCTTGGAACACCAATAGCGCCTCGGCATTCGGAAAGCCAAGATCAACCGTGGCGCCGGTATATTCAAAGCCACCGAATAGATAACTCACTCCACCATGGGTTCGTGTCTGGCCAACGTGAAACTGCTGGAACGCATAGCCAGTGGGGGCGCCATCGCGGGTTAGAAACTGCACGTAGACGCCTTCGGCAATGTCGTGATCCATCAGATCCCCACGCTCCTGCGGGCTGCTGGGGAGGCCTGGAGCGCCCGCTGCTGCCGTGCGGCTGAACGGTTGGCGGCGCTGTTGGCGATGCCTTGGGCTTGCTCCACGGTCACGTAGTCAACGCTGTTGATGCGCGTGGTCTCCAGCTGAATTCGCGTTGTGCTGCCGCCGCTGGCAGCAGCAGCCGCTGTGGCCTTGGCGGCTGATTCTTGGTTGGCGGCCTGCACCATCCGGGTGATCACCGCATCAGTGCGCTCAAACCTGCTGCTGCTGCTGGAGCTGGAGCCAGGCAGCGCCGCGCCAGTGGCGTCAATCGCGCCGGGGTCGCCCATCGCTCCATCGGCACCACCGACAGGGATGCCAGGGATCGCTGGGTAGGAGGTGGCCCCGCTGCCGCCGCGGCGGATGGCTGGGCCACTCCGCATGTGGTCGGTGACCGTTTCCTGTGGGTGGAGCATCGCCATGAAGCCGCCCTGCCCGTCGAGGCCGCCGGACCTGGCGCCGTCGCCGGTGTAGCCGCCGCCGGCATAGCTGCCCAGTGATCGGGGCGACGCGAAGCCATAGCCCCCTTGGGAGGGGGTGAGGATGCCGCCGATCGCCTGCATGATCGTTCCGAGCACCACCTGCCGGATGATCATGCGACTGGTCTCCTGCAGGACCGACGCAGCGAACGCTTTGAAGCTGGTGGTGCCGGTGGTGGCGAGTTCGGTGAGGCTGTCCTCAAGGCCGCCAATGGATTTGGTGGTGAGTTGGCCCACGGCGTCGCGCATGTTGCCGATCTCATCGACATAGCCCTGCAGGCCCTGCTTGAAGCCCGCCCCGGCGCTGCTGCGGCTGGTGAACTCCTCCAGCCGTGCCATTGATTCGGCCAGCGCATCGGCCCCCTCGCGCTCTGCGGCGATCCGCTGGGTAGTGATGTCCTTGAGCTTTTCCTGGTAGCCGATCTCGGCCCTGCGAATGTCAACGACCTGGGCCGCTATCAATGCCTGCTGTGCCTGTTCGGTTCCGGCATCGGCAAGCCTTGCCGCATAGTCGCGCATTCGATCAGACTTCTCCTTGTCATATTCAGCCGAGAGCTTGGCCGTTGGGTTGATAGCTTCTTCGATCTTCAGCTGCGCCTGCTTGGTGAACAGCGTTTCGCGTGCAGCGGCTAGCTGCTTGGCATTGTTTTCGTCTTGCTCTTTCTTCTTCCTGTCGGCGTCTTCCTTGGCGCGGGCTTGGTCTTCTTCGATCTGAGCATTGTCTTTCCACGCATCGGCAGCGGCACCTTTGCCGGTCTCTTTGAAGGTGCCGTGAATTAGCCGGTAGACATTGCCATCAGGCGTCTGGAATGCGGTGTTGTCCCCGTAGCTGCCCTTGCTTGATCCAACCCATTTGGCGCCTCCTTTCAGTGACAGCTTGGCGGCGCCGCCAAAGGCATAGTCCCAGGCGTTGTGGACGCGGGCGCCGCCGTCTCGCATGGCCCCAAACTGGCCACCGCTAATGGTGGTTCCAGTTGAGAGGGGCCTGCCGTTGACGCTGACGTACGCGTCAAGCGCATTGCGGGAGAAGTACCGGCCATCAACCCGCTTGATGTCGTAGTGGGGCCCGTAGGCGTTGGGCCCACTTGGACCAATCCCGCCTTGCAGGTAATAGCCCTGGATGCCCTGGCCGGCCTTGCCGCCCCTGCCACCCTTGCCCGCTCCACCCCCACCCCCAGCGCCATAGCCGCTCAGGTTCAGCGCCGCCTGTGCCGGTGCAGGGATGCCCCCACCGCCACCGCCCTTTGCGGGGTCAGGCCTGCTGCCAAACGACGTGGCGCGGCCAACGGCGTCGATGGCGTAGGAGCCGATCGGGCCAAGCAGCGCGCCACCGGCGGCCTGGGCCACTGCGATCCCGAGCTTGTCCCGGATCGCCTTAGGGATGGCGTTGACCATGCCCGAGATGTGTTGAGACACCCAGCCCATGGCTTGGCGGGCGATGTCAGCAATGAACCCGAAGCGGCCTGCAAAGGCCTCTGCAATCTTGCCGCCGGCCCACTGCGCGTTCTTGACCAGCTCGCCCCACTTGTCGCTAATGAACATTTCAGCCCCGGCAGCCAGGTTGCCCATCTCCGCCATCAATCCTTTGAAGTCGCTGTTGATCACATCGCCGAGGTTGGCGACGAAATCGCGGAAGGCGTCGTTGGTGGAGTAGACGTAAGCCGTCAGGCTCGTCAGCGCAGCGACGCCAGCCAGGGCCCAGCCCCATCCGGGGATCGCCAGCATCGCGCCCTTCACCATCGCCAGGCCTGCCGATAGGGGCGGCAGCGTGCCGCCTGCCAGCGTGGTCTGAAGGGCAAGATTCGCCATGGCGTTAGCCACCAGTGGCACCGTGGCCTTGGCAAGTGTTCCCATCAGTCCGCTCAGCGGGCCCCACGCCAGGGCCAGGGTGGCCGCTGAAAGGGTGGCCGACTTGAGAACGTCCGGCATTGAGTTGAATGCCGTCATTCCAGCGGTCACGGCGTCTGTGACAGCGTTCAGAGCGGGCAATAGAGCAATCGCCAGATCAGCGCCAAGCGCGCCAACCTTGCCGCTGAGGATCGCCAGCTTGTCTTTGTACTCGTCGGCCTTTTCCGCAAAGGCCTTGGTCATCTTGACGCTGAGCGAATCGATCGCCGCGCCGCCCATATTGAGCATCGGGATCATCTCGGCGCCGCTCTTGCCGAACAGGGCCATCGCCAGGGCCGTCTTGGTCACGCCATCAGGCATGGCCTTGAAGCGATTGGCAATCTCAAGGGTCACCGCATCGGCGCTCTTGAGCTTGCCGGCCGCATCCTTGGCGCTGATCCCCAGAGCGTTCAGCGCATCAGCCGCCTTCCCCTTGCCGGTGGTGGCCGCTTCAAACATGCCCTTACTGAGCCGGCCCAGGCTCTTGGCCACGTTGTCGATATCGGTGCCAGACGTGGCCGCCGCCTTCTTGAACTTCGCCAGGGCCTCGACGCTCACGCCGGTGCGCTGGCTCAGGTCGTTCATCGCGTCGCCCGCATCAATGGCGCCTTTCACCAGGCCCACGAGTCCGGCCGCGCTCATCAGCGGCAGCAGGGCGCCTAGGGAGCTGGTCAGCAGGGCCGACGACCCAGCCATGCCACGCATCGCCACACTCGCTCCAGCTGCCGTGCGCTCGACACCCTGCAGGCCGCGATTCAGCGCGACGATACTGTTCGCGCCTTGAACGTCGGTCTTGATTCTCAGCAGCGCGTCGAGGTTCGCCATCAGGCT
>Ga0114979_10001532_pt1 | contig 15663 bp, 5 predicted proteins | sample S_140625_EF_Meta_FD_87315 | JGI IMG/M metagenome (GOLD analysis project Ga0114979, IMG submission 87315) | Freshwater microbial communities from Lake Simoncouche, Canada to study carbon cycling - S_140625_EF_MetaG | ecosystem: Environmental > Aquatic > Freshwater > Lake | place: Lake... | reverse complement strand
TCCTTGCGCTTCTCACTCCAGAGCTTGAGAGCCTCCTCCCGACTGAGCTCCAGGCGCCGCTTGAGCAGCGGCACCGGCTGATCCGGCAGCAGCTCCCCCACCGTTACCTCCAGCTGCTGACTCCAGCGATCCCAGCGGCTGGGCCGGAAGTGGAGCACCTGGCGGCCGTCGCTGAGCCAGGCCTCGCGGGGTGACAGCGGCGGTCGGTTGCTGCCTCTTGCGCTCAAGCCACCTCAGGAGCCCAGCCCCGATGGCGCTGCAGGTCTTCCGTCCAGCCGCTGCAGCGGTGGGTGAGGTGCTCGCCATGGGCGATCAGGCCCTGCTGCAGCTGGCAGGTAAGCAGCGGGATGCAGTTCGGCCCCGGGTGATGCCGGAAGAAGTGGCAGGTCATGCAGACCTGGCGGCTCCGGCTGGAGGGGAGCACCTTCTGATCGAGCCAGGGCCCGTCAGCGTCATCCCCGCCGCTGGAGCCGCAACACACGCTGCTGGCGCCAGCCGAGGGTGGTCTGGATCCATCCACGATCTCAGGAAAACACGTTCCATCCGCCTAAATTGATAGTGATCGCCTGATCAGCGGCAGGGGCGACATCTTTCCTGACAGTCACCGCTGCGGATCAAGGATGTTGATCTGGAGCAGCGCTTCATCACGGTGCGTTGCTGAAAGGGTGACCACTACTGGCGCACTGAGCTGCCGTCAAGCCTGGTTGAGCCCCTGAAACGGTATGTGCAGGGGGTGAGGCGTGTGCACTAAGCCGATCTCGCTGTCGGCTGGGGCGCGGTGGAGCTGCCCCATGCCCTGGAGAGGAAATACCGCAATGCGGCCCGGTAATGAAGCTGGAAATGGCTGTCTCCACAGGACCGACGTGGGTGGGATCCACGAAAGAACATTTCGTTCTGGTGGAGAAGAGGAGGGAGAGGGGGAGGCGAGGGCGGAAGGCCGGGAGCACCAGGGGCATTCCTGGCGGTTACCGGACCAAGGCTGGGCGAGTGAATCGCATCCCGATAGACGAGACCGGTTGCAGGGGCGGGGATCTCTGAGGTCACGACACACAAGCACACTCATTGCTTTATCGCCATCAGAAGGGTGTAGAGCTTTGTAAACAGGTGTTGAACCTGCCAGTGAATGACTGCTAAGTTTGTATTGTGCCCACCTGGCAAATAGCCATCTTGTTAACGTTGGGCGCAGTACTTTGTCTCATTAGAGATGGAAATGACTGATCCACCACTTACCCCAGCGACCGGCGGTAGGTCGATAGGCTTGAACGCGCTAGAGAAGGGTGACATAATTGTATCTACTACAAGTGGCTTGGTTTCCGCTGCGATTCGGGCGGCAACTGATGGCCCCGTAAGCCACGTTATGGCATTCGTGGGTGGCGATCGGGCGGTTGAAGCGGTTGGGGAGAACGTGCGAGAAATTACCCTAAGTGATGCTCTCAATGACACAACATTAGCTGTTGCTTTTCGACGTGCCTCAATTACGAGTGATGGCGTCAATACTCTTGTCGCAAACATTCGATCGGCTGTTGGTGATCGTTATAACTACTGGGGTGTAATTCTCAACTTACTGGCCGAACACATCGGGTCCATACGAAGAGTACCGATTCCAACAGATAGCTTTTATTGCTCACAACTTGTTTTGACTTCATTCGCATCGGCGGGATTTCCACTGCTTGATCAGGGGGATGTCAATGAATGGCCAAGTGCCATTGTGCCGGTTGAAGGCTTTGGAGGTTCCTTGCTAAAGTATGTAGGGCACTTAGTTGCGAAGTAGGGTGGTATTCAATAGCGATAACTATATGACTTTGCGGGGCATGACCCGCTTCTCAATGTTTTTCATTCCTTAAGAGAGATCTTCTGTTCGCAGTATCTCCCCCACGGTGACTTTCAACTGCTGACTGCAGCGGTACCAGCGGGTGGTCAGGAAGTGGAGCGCCTGGCGGCCATCAATTAGCCAGGCCTCCTTGGGCGAAAGCGATGGCAGATTGCTGGCTCTACCGCTCACCCACCTCAGCCCAGCCCCGATGGCGGGGCAGGTCTTTTATCAAGCCGCTGCAGCGGTGGGTGAGGTGCTCACCTTGGGCGATTAGGCACTGATGCAAATGGCAGGTGAGCAGGGGGATACAGTTGGGGCCGGGGTGGTGACGGAGTGAACGCGGCGCCGGCCCTGCTCAAGGAAACCCGGGCGCGATCGAAATGTGCCGTGAGGGGAGCCTGTCCGGTGACGATTAGATAGGCGGGCGCCTACGTAGTTGACACCGGGCAGGAGCCAGCTGCTTGGCGGAGAAACCCACACAGGTCGCCCCGACGGGACTTACAGGAGTGATGAGGATGACCTGCTGGCGTTCTGCGGCATCGAAGACTCATCCCATTGACCTGCTTTCATACGTATGCATAAGCGACTCTAGAATCAAATCAAAGAATCATTACAATAGGAGAAAGTCACGACGCAAGACTAACGGTGAGAATTAATCTTGAGTGCGAGCCGGGTGTTGATTCATGAATGGAGAGTTGACAAATTCAACTGCCGAAGTGCTACTTGTATATGGACCAAAGCGTTCAGGCGAATCATACGATAATTCACTGTATGCTCTGCCTCCTGGTCGAAAAACCCCTGAAGGATGGGATTGTGATGGATTTTTCGTACCCAATGATCGCATCGCAGATCAAGCCTTAAGCTCTAAATCAGGGCCTGTCGCAGTAAAACATCGAGATTATCGAAGTCCCGTGATTGAGATGCCTTCTCCTGGCAGGTATAGCTGTCCGCTTAATGAGGGTATCTATATGCCTGGTGAACTTAATTGGTTCATCCCTAATCTCAGTTATTCTGATATCAAGAATGGCTTTCCTGAAGTTCCCAACCACGAAGCATTCATACGACTAGATCCGTATCTGCAAGAGATGATTGACTGACAACACAAGACATATGAAAAATAATCGCGACAAACAACCTTATAGATCCTTTCGACATAAAAGAAGGATCTTGATTAGGCATGGCTCAATCATAGCGCTGGCTGCTTTGACGGTAAGTATCTGGCGCGGGATTGAGGCGGCTTCCGGAAAACCTGAATTAAATCTATCGCAGGTTCTGTCCTGCCTGGCTATCGTAAACGGTTCTCCAGCCTCGACAAGCTCCACCGATGGAGTCAGTTGCCCTACGGAATACTCCCAAGACTTAGGTCCTATTCGATTCGTCAAGGAAAGTGAAGTGGACAGCAGGCAGCCTGCGGTCGAGACATTGGCTCGTGTTCTGAAAGATCCATCCGCAAACGGATTGGTAATTCGATTGGTGGGGCACAGCGACTTCAAAGGCAAAGAAGATGCCAAACGTGCAGTCTCCCTCTACCGTGCCAAGAACATGGTAACAGTTCTTCAGCAAAAGGGAGTACCAGCGGGACGCCTAGTAGCTCTGGGTCGAAGCGATTCCGAACCATTCGCACAGGACCAAGATCAGTTCCCCGTTGGGGACAAGACCGGCAAATGTTCATTACTCGGACAAACCGTTAACTGTGATCGGCGTGTCAGTATCGAGGTTACGTCGCCATTGGTCGCACGATACGGACTATTAGCAGAAGGCCGCATGCCGTCCAGCCTGATCAAAGCTGAGAACGTTCCACATGTGCGCCACTATCCGAATGGTCTAGTCCCCGGACAACCTTACTCGATCGACCTCAGAAAGCTCTTACCAAAGGAGAAAGATCTCGGACTGAAATGGCATCCCAACTGTCAGCGCGTGGCATCGGATTGGATACCTTTGCCAATGCCAAAAGTGTCAACGAGCACGAGCGTGTTCGACGAGCACGCTGGCGCCCTCTGGGTACGTGCACGCTCTAGGGAAAATGTGGACTCAGAATCAGGGTCCGCGCAGACCTTGGTCCTCGAACTTGCGGCTACGAAAAGCAAACCCGAGCATGGAAAGGAGACCCCGCTACCGGACTACTGGGCAGTGCGGATGCGAATGACCAAGATGGTCGACAAGAAAATCCCACATCGGCTCGTCCCTGTATTCGAGAGTCTGAGAGATGGCATTCTTGGTAACAAGAGCCTTCCCGCCTGCACTGTGGAGGGCGCATGCAAAACCGATCCCCAACAACTCGAGCGGCAGCGTGCGGCACGCGCCTGTCTCGGGGGCCTTCTTGAGGACTCCAATGAGATCAACACCCTACTGATCGCCCAGATTGAGGGAGCGATCCCACAGAACCTGGCGATGCATGGCGATGATCGTTTGGCTCAGGCGTTTGGGGTCAACGCCTGGGCACCTTCATTCAGCATGCAGCCGGGAATGGAGCTCTGTATCGGTGAGACTACATATATCTACCAGCCTGGCACTACGGACCGCCAAGCGATCGATAACGGAAAGCTCGGGTGTACGAGATTGGTGTGGAGCGGCTTAGGAAACACACCCAGTTTGAGCTTTGATTCCTGGATTACTGACATGGGGCAGATGTTTCCAAATTTCCGTGACTCTGTATCAAATAGCCGACTAACGGGGACAATCTGTGGGGACTTGGCCCTAGGCACTAACTCCGGTTTTATTGATAAGCCGGAAAAACTCGGCTGTATCGCCTCGGCGCGTGCCATCTTGTTTTTTCCTCACGTGCTTCCTGAAGGGAGCTCTGAAGCCCTGTCCAACCGACACTTGATCGCGACTGCTGAATCGGCTGATCGAATGCAGGCTTTCATGCAGACGATTCAATCAGCCGGAAATAATGCCGAGAATGGATTAAATAAAATATGCAAAGCCAACTCCCAGAAAGGCATTACGTGTGCGTCTATAGGGGTAAAACAAAAGACAACTACATTCCTCGAGGACCCACTCCAGGAACTCATCCCAAGGCTGCGCGTAAACCTGATTGGCTCAAATTCAGTCTCGTCAGTGAAACCTATGCCACTTGGGGCTCGTCTTGCTTACCTTATACGGCACAGACCATCGGCTATATCTAATGGGGCATGGAATAAGGACTCTATTGAGAAACAATTGCAACTTGAGTTTGGGTCCGACACCGTCGTAGAGCACTCTACACAGCTGCTTGATGAATGGCCTGTAACCACTTTGGAGGCGTCTAGATGACTAAGCTGAGACGTATTGACGGCACAGACTTCTTTGTACCCAAAGACGTCGACGAGTCCTCCATTCGCTATTTGTGCAAGCCACTCGGCGACGTAGATGGCGACGAACTCCTGCTCCAGAACCAATGGCCAAGGGTCCAGATCTTGTTCTGGGGCCTCCCGTTCATTCATCCGGGAGAGTCGTTCGCAGAAGCGCTGGCGCGCATCTCGCACAACCTCGATACAGCCGATAGGAACAAGCGTATTGGCTTTGTGCACGGAAGCGATGGTTCGGAAATCACAAAATGGATCAAGCTGACGGAGGATGGAGATGCACTTGTTTCTAGCAAGCTGTTCGACATCTTCGCTATCACGATCGACGGTGATCGGTATCGCCTGAGTCTATTCGAAGGGTCCATCGTAAGCCTTTTAGTTCCCGCAGATCCCGCTGATCTACTGAGGCTGGAACTCGATGGGCCCGCTGACAAACCGCCAATCTTTGAATACCTGAGAAGAGATGATCAAGATGTAGCAGGGTCAGTCAACATCGAAGGCAAGGTTCTTTTGAACTTGTCCGAACACGGCGGAACGTTATCGTTTCCGCTCGGTCTGGATCGGGACATGGTTACGTATTTCGGGTTGGAGAATCGGGTTACAGAGATTGGTTCGGGGATTGGCGGCAGGCGCAAAGTCAAGTCAACTCGCTACATCCCTCTAGTTGGACCTGGCACGAGCTCCGGGAACGGCGATCCGCTTTCCCTATTAGCCCACATCGACCCGCTCGATGCCTACGACCGCGAACGTTCCTACTTGGAGATTCCCCTCACTACTCGCGTAGAGCTGAACCTGATCGCGGCAGATGGCAACCCCGTCGAGGCAAGGCCCGTCGAACACGAGATCCCCGAGCACGCCGGTGAGTTACAAAAACGTCGTGCTCCACGATTCTTCTTCAGCAAGCAATCGCGGACACTCGACGGTCGCAGCGGCCGTCCGGATAAGGATTGGCAGTCTTTCGAGCTCGACGGTGCCTTTTCCTTGGAGGCTGTCGGACTTACTCCCGCGGCAGGTGGAGACGCCGAGCCGCGCGAACTCCTTACTGGGCTGTCGGATACCGAGACCCTGCGCGTCTCGGCAAAGCAGCGCCTCGTTTTCCGTAGCGGTGGACCCGCGTTCCTACCGACGCGTGAGTTCGTGCGGGGTGTGGCGCCAACGCCCATGGCGGTAGCTGTCGGCATGCCACCGAAGCTTGAGGACGAGCTGACCATGAGCTGGCTTGGGGTCGAATCCGCGGATGCAGCCCCCGAGACGCGCATAGTGTCCGAAGGGGCGAACATCCGTGTGCTGGCGCTTAACGACGCCGCAACGGGACCAGTCATTCCCTTCGCCGATGACGGTGCAATTCGTCTGAAGCACAGTCCACTGGAGTTGAAGCCCTCGGATAGCACGTCTCTGCCGCCCTACCGGCATATGGTGCCTATCCTGCCATTCGCGGGTCGTCCCACCGATAAGCAGATCCACAGCCCCGACGAGATCGACCTTGAGCAACGTGTAATCCAACCCATGCGACGCCGGTCGTTGGCCCCGCTGGATTCCGCCGGGTTCATGGATGCGGACGATGAGGAGATTCGCACCACGCCCTCGGGTCTGCGCGTGGCTGTCAATCAAGGCGTGATTACCAAGCTCTTTCTGACCCGCTCGGAAAGCGACATCCAATTGCACATCGAGAACATCCCCAGAGAGATGGCCGACGCCTTGATGCGGGACCAGCTCTTCTTGGTGCTCAACACGCTTCCAGATTTCGGAAACGACGACGCGCCAAAGCTGGTGGGCTCAATCAAGATCGGCAACTGGCCCCTGACGGTGCGGCTCGCTCCCGTGACCATTCCGCCGCCTGCCGCTATCAATGACGACGACAGACCGCCCTTCCTGATCATCAAGGACGATCAGCGCCCCTTAATGGAGTTGATCAAGAAGGAGGACCTTTGGGCGGGCTACAACGTCGCCGAGGGAAAGAATCCGTTCGTCAAAGACATCGAGGCGACGAAGGTTGCGTTGGAGAAGCACTTCGATAGATTGATCGAGAGCCGCAAGACAGCGGTCAAAGAGGCCAAGCCCGCCTACGATCGAGCCGCGGCGATCTGGAATCATGACGCGGACGGCGTCAAACCCGGTGACAAGGGCTGGCGTGGAGTCCTGTTTATCAATGCTGAGCTCAATCTAGGCGATTTGCCAGACCAGTTGGCAGCATTGTCTGCTGGGCTCTCATCCAAGACGGTCTATGCCGACTTTCTCGGCATCGATCTGAACCGACTCGAACAGACCGACGGGAAGCTTGAGATCAGCCCCAGTCCGATATTCGGTCTCGTTGACTACAACAACACGGAGGCCAAGAAGGAGGTCGCTGTTGAAAACGGCTTCCTTTTCAACATGGTATTGGAACGCCTGATCGTGCGTTTTGAGAACGGCTCGGTACAAAGTTTCAACGCCAAGCTTTTGCTCCTGATCCGCGGTCTCTTCGATCAGCCCGTTCTCAACAAAGAGGCTGGCGATAAGGATGACCGGATCGTCGAGATCGAAGGCTCTCGCGAGAGCCGCATCACCGGCGGAGAGAAGCTAGAAATTTTTACCTTTCAGAATAGCCAGGAATGGACATATGCATTCGGGTCTCCCAATAGTCTTATTAAGGAGATCTCGATGGGGCGGGTCGCCTATTCGACGAACAGGACCCGAGTCGTGGATGCGGGAGACAAGGTCGTGGAGAGCAGCTTCTCTATCGCCGGCAAGATCGAGTTCAATGAGAACTTCCCGTCAGAACTGCCGCTGTTTCAGCTTGACAAGCTCGCGTTTAAGGATCTCAACATCGACCTCTCCACGCTCATCAGCATTGGCAAGGCGACGCTGTCCGAAACGGCCTTCAGACCCAGCAACTTCTCCCTCGATTTCAACTCACCGGAGAAGAAAGGAGGCCTTTTCTCCAAGCTGCCGTTCAAGCCCGTGGGCTTTGAATGGTGGGAGATCCCCACCACCTTGGATGGTCTGGGTTTTTTTGGGTTTGGCCTTGATCTGGACAATGAACTCTTGGCTCCGAAGTTCAAGTACGGTATCCGGTTCGACCTAGACCTAGGCTCACTCGGCAACCTCGGTAAGAAGCTCAAGGACTTCAAGCTCTCTGCGCTATTGGGCTGGTGGCAGAAGGATGGCGGGATTGCAGACAAGACGCAGTTCAGTCTCGGCTTTAAGTTCCAAGGCAACGGTGCCGACGGCCTCGACATCGGCATTGGCAACGTGCTTCGCATCAGCGCGGAACGCTACGATTTCCTGAAGAATCGCGATGATGATACTTATTTCATCTGTGCGGTCAATGCAAAGCTGATCATCCTCGGTGAGACGTTCCCGGAAGAGAGTCAGCTGAACCTGTTCATGTTCGTCGACGCCAAGACGCCCGAGTTCAGTTCATTGGGCTGGCTCGCCGTGCTTGATAACAAAACCGGTGGCAACAGCATCATCGATCTTAAGACCCTCGCTATCGGTCAGCGTATTGATCCGTTCAGCGGTGTTTTGGGCGGTGACAGGCCGTCGGTCAAGACAATGATGGATGGGATCGTTAAAATGGGCGGGGGTCTAGATGTTGGTCAGCTCAATCAGCTCAACAGTACTCCGCCCGAGATTGATCCGATTCTCGAATTGCTGAGTGACAAGAAGATTCAGTACAAGACTGACAGCGCATGGACCGTGGGGCTGCGTTCGAAGCTGTTTGACACCTTCGATCTCGATTTCGTATTGCGCGATCCGGATCTCTACGGCATCCATGTCGCCAAGGAAGGGGTCTTCTCCATAGACATCGCCTATCGAAAGCTCACCGAAGAGCTCGGCGTCTATTCCACGGAGATTTTGCTGCCTGAGTCGTACCGCTCCTTCGAGATGGGGGCCGCCTCCTTCACGATCGGCGTCATCGGCCTGGAGATCTTCACCGACGGCGGTGTGTCTGTCGACTTTGGCTACCCTGCAAACCGCGATTTCGAGCGTGCGTTCAGCGTCGAGGTCCTGCCATTCACCGGCTCCGGTGGCTTCCGCATCTCACGCGTAACCGGGGCCGGATCGCGGATGATTCCTCTGCCCGCAGCAAAGAACGTTTTCGTCTACGAGCCCGTCACCGAGATCGCCCTCGGTGGGCGCTTCGGGCTCGGCAAGACCTTCCGCAAGGGTCCATTGCTTGCCTCGTTGAGTGTGACCTTCTACGCCTATCTGGCCGGTGCCCAGGGCATCCTCCGGCAGCTCCCGGGCACCACGGCTCCGGACCAACGGCCGCGTAGCACCTATGTGGTGCTTGCCGGCACCGTCGGTGTCCTGGGCGAGATCATCGGGTTTGTGGACTTTGGAATCGTCAAGGCCGCTGTTCTGGTCCGCGTCTACGTGGAGGCTGGCATTGTCTTCGAGACCGACCGAGCGACGGTGCTTTACATGGAGGCGGGAGTCAGTGTCCGCTGCGTCGTAGTCATCGGGCGAGGCAAGATCTTCGGCAAGAAGATCGAGATCAAGATCTCGTACGACTTCTCCACACAGCTGCGCTACAACTGGGAGTTGGGGAGCACACGGTCGGATTATGCGCAGATCTATGACCGAGGCAATATAAGCCCGGCACTGGCGGGGGCCGCGATTGCAGAGCGAGCGGCATCGACCAAAACCGACCGTCTGCCCTGGGAGAAGCTACCTCTTCCGAAGCCCGACCAATGGCGAGCGGACGGGAGATCAGATCAACTGCAGCTGGGTCTCAGCTTGGCCCCAGACATGACCTTTGCGAGCTACGCGGCCGGAAGAAGGAAACTGACTTTCCATCCGGAAGCAGTATTGCTGCTGACCGCGCCAATCCGGGACCCGAAGGCAGCCGCGATGGCCCCGGATGAGCCGACTGCCTATGAGCAGGTGATCCGGGCCTTGGTTTTCTGGGCGGTTGCAGCCCACAAGGGCCTGCTCACGGCTGAAGGTGACGCCATCCCTCTGGATGTGCCAGTTTCCATCAATGACCTGATCGAACTGTCGCGGCGCCTATCGGGCAGTGACGAGAAGATCGAGCAACCGGGCCCCGGGCGCAGCCAATACAAACTTACTCCACTCTATGGGCAGCTCACTGGTTTCCTGAAACAGAATTTCCAGGTGCACATCGGACTCCTGCCTGATCTCAATCAGTTGCCAATAACCGAGCAGCGCCAGGGGCATGCGTTCTTCCCGATGCCAGAGGACATCGAGATCAAGCGTGTGGGTTTTCCCGGCGATGAGCCATCGACAAAGCTATGGAAACGCACATTGATCGACGAGGCTTATCGGGCCACGATCGACGAAAACTTTTCACGTCTGGTCGAGGAACTTAGCGGCAGATCCAGCCTCGCTGTCGAAGATGGGAAGGCCAGCTTGGCGTCGGTGATCTTCGAAGAGCATTTTGGGGTGCTCATGCGCATGGGCGTCGACCAGCTGTTGCAACTGATGCAGGATCGCTACGCCGATGGCACGAACGACGACGCCGCCGCGGATAGGGGCCTTGAATTGCGCAAGGCGCTGGAGCTCCTGACCCGTCGTACCACAGTCGCGGATGGGGCCTCGGTACAGCGCCTGCCGCTGTGCGAGACGGCGCTGTTTGCCGGACGCTTCTTCATGCATGGATTGAATCTGCCAGAACATGGCTTGGTTCTGGATGCAACCAAGGTGCCGGCTCCGTTGGTTGATCTGATCAATGGAGTCGACGATGACATCCGTGGTATGGGCCTGCCACTGTTCCGCCTCGCCTCGCTGCAGCAACCGCTATTCGCCGGTCAAGATCCAGACGACGATAAGAAATACGGCTTCTCGTTCGCACGACGCCCAGATGCAGACTGGCTCACTGTGGACGCCTTGCTGAATCCGCCGACGGTGGGCGAGCCTGCGGTCCAGCTCGATTTGGTCGAATACAACCGGGCCGCGGCCACGCGCGTTGAAGTTGCAAACTTCGTCGAGCAACTCAAACTCGATACCAAACTCAAGGTGACTGCGCAGCGCAAGGAAACTTTCCCGCTGGCTAATCGTATGATCCTCATGGAGCGCATCAACGGTGTCCTTGAGAAGAAGCGCGCCTTGTGGCGGCTGCCCGCCAATCTCATGGACGGGCCGAAGAGTGGGGAGCCCGAAACGAGCAGCCAGGGGCGCAAGGGTCTGAGCCTGAAGCTCAGACAGCGCTTGAACCGTGGCCCGAAGGCCAAGGACATCGAGATTCTCAAGAAGGACGGCGATCGCACCGGCGGACGCTGCTGGAGCATCGTCGTGGAATTGCGCATTCAGCAGATCAAATCACTGCCGCCAAAAGACCCAAAAGACATACCCGGCGATCAGAAGAAAGGAACGCCAGCCACTCCGCTGAAGCACATCTACCAGATCGGCGGGGTGGACGAAGACATGCGCCGCTTGCTCGATGCCCTGATCATGGCTGCGTTTCCACCGGAAGGCACAGACAAAAGCATTGATCCAAACGAACCCGAATTAAACTTGTCTCTGTATGCGCTTGCTCCTCCGTCGACGACCGGCGGATACGGCGCCTATGAGCGTGTGGACGATGCGGTGCGCCTGGTGCAGATCAACCTGTCGGCAGAGCCCCGCCCCGAAATAGGCTCCGCTGGCCCCGCCTTAGCGGAGCAAAGCGGCCAGGAACTGGTCCACGCGTATACATCACAACCCCTGCAGTTCATCGAGCTGGTCCGCCGCGCCGCCATCGTCAACACCGGTGGATTCTTCCTGCACACGACATCTGAGGCTGTCGAACGGCTCTTCGCCGCAGATCCGCCGGTAGGCGACAAGCCGAAGAAAGGTGAGCGCAGCGATCCCTTCCTGTTGCTCGTCGTCGACGTCGATCCGGATGTGGTCGAGGTCTCCGGGCAGCCGGCGGTGGTCACCAACGCCGTTGCCGCACCGACCTCGGCGCTCGGCGACGACTCGCGCATGGACCAGCCGGGCGGTGACAACGGCGAGCTGGATTGGGATGCGGCCTTTATCGAGACGGACTCGTTTCTGCACGATCCGCTCTACCCGGCCGGTGTTGTCCCTCTGCGTTTCACGCTACCCGATCGCGACGGGGAGGCTGAAGAAGGAGATGAGGTGGCTGACATGTGCACCCGCTTCACGCTGCTGGATTACGCCGTCGTCCGCGACGACGCTACGGGCGAGAACACCTGGATCCAGGACGACGATGGGCTCGACTTTCATGAGACGCTGCCCATCGGTGCAACCGTTCCCGTCGAGGGCACCGGGGAGGACGCACTTGCATCCAGGAAACTCCAATTTGAGCTCAACGTTCCGGTAGCGCGTCTTAGTTACTCCGCCGGGGTAGCTGATCCGGATCCGAGCCCCTACACCGCAGTGGGCAACGAGCTTCGGGTCCGTTATCGCCTGTGCGACATCTATGGCAATGCCATCGGGATAGAAAAGAAGAATGACCCGATTAAGAACCCTATTACGATCCAGTACGTAGACCGGCTGCTGCGCATTGCCGATCTGCCGTTGCTGACCCTGGACTGGCGTCCCGATGCCTCGTTCGGCGTCCATGGCGGTTTAATTTTGCGCCTGCGCATGGGCGGCAGCACCCTGGCGCGCTCGCCCAAGGCAGGTACACCCCCGATCGATTTGGAAGAGCAAAGAAAGCGCGTACAGGGCATGGCAAAGGCCTATCGTCTCGCCCGGCATCAGCTGGAGTCGAAGGGGACCAGCCTGGAGCTGGTATCCAGCCTGAATGGCGCCGGTGTTATCGGTATCGAGGACGATCAGCGCCAGATCTTGGCCGCTTTCTTCACTGAATGCGCCGAAAAGCTGGTTAAGCTCGCCAAAGATCCTGGGTTACCGCCAAACGACAAAACCGATCCGGCAACCGATCCCCGCAACCATTCGAAGGAGATCAGGTTCAAGCTGTCCGGCGCAGCACCCGAGGATGGTGACCAGGATGATCGCTTCGTCGAGGTTGACGTCCGCCTTGTTCAGCGCAGGGAACCCAATCTGGTGGCCCCTCACGAGCTGCTCGATAAGAGGTCCGGGTCCGACCCCATGGTCGAGGTCGATGCCCCCGTTCAACCTCGATACGTCGCGGAAACTAGATTCGTCGAGGCAGACGTCGACAAGGACGACCACCTGAAGGCCTTCGCAGACGAACTCGAGGCGCTTATCAGCGGATTTCAGGTGGCGGTCGGTGCCCGACGTGTAGCCGGGACTGGGAAACAAGCCCTGTGGCTGGTACCCAAGGAGGTGCTTGCTGTTTCCATGTCCGAGGATTTCTACAAGGTCGGGCCGGCTTTTTACGCCATCCCCCCGCTGTCGACGCAGCTTGAGTCTTTCTCTTGGGATGACTTTCCACGCTATGACCTCGACCTCGAGTCCCCCGTGCCCGGTAAGTACCAGTTGGCCGACAAGGACATGGATGACCTCGGACGGACGCTGGTGCGCCGCATCGACGATGCCTTGTCGCCCGAGATGATCAAGGCCATGCTCGATAATGTCCACAACGAAGCTCCCTACTATCTCCGCGATCTGCTTTCAGTGAAGGATAAGGTGGCGGATTTCTTTGCCGGGCTGGTCACACCCATCCTGATCCGCGACGACGAGGTCCGCAATGACCGCGAGACACTTGGACTGAAAGACAAGATCGGTGGGCCCGGCGGCCCGTTGCGGAATCGGCTCAAGCGCCGGCTCTCAGCCGCTTACGAGCTGGACACCGTACTCGCCTTCCCGTTGGCCTTCGACGTTTATAAGGAGGGCAAAGATGTTAAGCATCCGTTGCTGTTCGGCGAGATGACTTTCTCGACGAAGGACGACGATAAGGAGGACACCACTAAGCGATCCTTCTCCTACGACACCAGCGTGATCCATGCACAGCAACCAAGTCCCGCGCTGATCAGCATGATGGATGCTTTTGAGCTCGTACCGAAAAAGATCTACGAGCACCGACTCAGCTACGCGGTCACCCACGTGCAACGGCTCCCCTGGCCGGACCGAGAAAATTGGGACGGATTCGCCGAGCTCTCATCCGAGAAGCGCTATCGCAATACGGCTTGGCTTCGCCTTGTGAAACCAAAAGCGATAACGACGGCCGGTGACGAGATACTCAGAGGTGAGAAGATCACTGAGATTCCCGTTGTTCTTAGAGACTTCCCCAGCCAGCCGACCATTAGCTTCGCGACCGATGGGACCTGGGACGGTGTCATCACCAAGGATTCCATGAAGGAGCGTATCTGCGCGGCAAGAAGTTGGGACTATGAGCTCGGCTGGGATTGGGATCCTGCCGAACAGGACATCCTGAGGATAACGGTAGATTACAATCAGCTGGTTTCGCAGTTGTTTGCGAGTGACACCGGAGAACGGGCAACGTCGGTCAAGAACCTTCAGGCTATCGCGAAATTCGTGGCGACCAGTGACATGCTGTGGGCCGAAGTTTCGGCGTTCGCCCGCAGCCAGTCCCCGTCAGATGGAATGAAAAAGAGTCTGAAGTACTTCATGGATGAGGCCAGAGAGCTGCAATCAGTGTTGAAGGGTCCGGATTTTGCGCTCGCCGATAAGGGACTTACGCCTGAGCCTGATCTCGTCGTGATCAAAGGGTCGAAGAATGGTAAGTTAAAGAAGGTCGACAAGATCGATGAGTTGTTGTTTTCGGCAACCAGTGTCGATGTCCGCATGAGCGAGCGAGTTGACGGCACCTTCTATCCGGAGGTCGAGTTCCAGGACATCGACATCCTGCGTTTCCGTAGCGCCTGGGCCCAGCTTGATCTGAAACGCAACTCCAAATTCGGTAGACTGGATGCAAGAGATGCCTTTGTGTATAGCATCGGTGGCATCCGCACCGGCGATGCGCTGGTGCCGAGGAACGACATCCACGCCGATCTGGATATCGAACCGACCGAAGGAAGTAGCTTGCTGGAGGCGCTCACGGAGTTCTTTACTTGTCTGCTCGATCCGAATGCCTGTCTCGCTCCGGGCCGTAGCCCGACAGATCAGACTGTAAAGGACCGCGTTGGCCTCGAGGTGGAGTGCTGCTACCTCCATGGACAACTTGACGACTACTTCAAGGACGCCGCGCCGGGCTTACGTCAACCGGGAGCGGAGATGGGCAAGCTTGCGAATCTGCGGGCCGACCCAGCGATCTGCGCGAATGAAACCGCAACACTTGTATTGACCTGGTTGAACAACAAATCAGTGCCCAAGGCTGATGAAGGTGGCTGGAAAGGGAAGTTACGCCTGGATGTCGCCCTATTTAACGAAGGTGATGCCGAAGATACCGGGGTTGATGCCAATACAAACATGTCATCTCGTCCGTTTCTGCGTATCCGCCGCTGCCTGCTGCCCTTGAAAGACTTGAAGCAAGACTGAATTCTTGGCGGCAGCCCCCTATGCCACTATTGCGAATAATGTTGCGGCGCCATAAAAATAGCGCAGGTTTTCAAGCACGGATTATCACTTCGAGCCGAATGATTTGATAATATCTTTAATGCCATCTTCGCTCCATCGCGAATCTAGTTTCTTACCCATCAGCGTTTGTCAGCGTCCAGCATTTTATATAACTTGCCGCTCGTGTTTGTGTATCTGTGCTTGTTTGTCTCTTTGCTGTAAAGGTCC
>Ga0114979_10001531_pt1 | contig 15666 bp, 15 predicted proteins | sample S_140625_EF_Meta_FD_87315 | JGI IMG/M metagenome (GOLD analysis project Ga0114979, IMG submission 87315) | Freshwater microbial communities from Lake Simoncouche, Canada to study carbon cycling - S_140625_EF_MetaG | ecosystem: Environmental > Aquatic > Freshwater > Lake | place: Lake... | reverse complement strand
TGGGCCTTCATATTTTCCAGCGTAAATGTGGCCAGAATCTTTCAACGATTGCAAGAACTTCTGTACTCGCTCGGTATGGCGTGGTTCGGTGGTGCGAATGAAGTCATCATTTGCAATATTAAGTGCTTCCCAATTTGGCTTCCATGCTTCTGCGACAAGGCGATCAACCCACGCTTGCGGTGCAACGTTGTTCTGCTCTGCAGTGCGCATGACCTTCTGGCCGTGTTCATCGGTACCTGTAAGAAACCAGACTGACTCTCCGCGCTGGCGATGCCAACGAGTAAGGACATCTCCGGCGACGGTTGTATATGCGTGCCCGATATGAGGGGCATCGTTGACGTAATAGATCGGCGTCGTCAGATAGAAGGATTTCACGGGCGCCATCTTATTACGACTTACTCGCATCAACGACAGCTGCGTAAACGACCTTCTTTGGCAGATCAAACTCTTTAGCGACTGTGGCGATCGCATCTTTGCGATCCATGCCAGCAGACTCGAATTCGCGCACACGAGTGACCATCTCTTCAGCTGTCTTTGCAGCAGATCCCACAGGAACTCCTGCAATCACCATTGTGATCTCACCAAGAATCTCTTTTGATGTCGACCATGCAAGTAGCTCACTCAAAGTGCCGCGGACAGTCTCTTCATATGTCTTTGTCATTTCGCGACAAATAGCAGCGCGGCGATCGCCACCAAATGTTTCGATGGCATCGCTTAAGCATTCTGTAATTCGATGTGGGGCTTCAAAGAAAATCATTGTCCGCTCTTCAAAGCGAAGTGATTCAAGATGAGATTGGCGAGCACCAGCACTTCGTGAGAGAAAACCTTCAAAGGTAAAGCGATCTGTTGCAAGGCCTGACAGGGCAAGAGCCATTGTTGGCGCACTTGGTCCTGGGATAACTACGACAGGAATATTGAGTGCAATCGCATCTCGTGTCAGGCGAAAACCTGGATCGCTAATTGTTGGCATGCCAGCATCTGATACGACAAGTACACGCTTGCCAGCTTGCAGCAGTGCGAGAACTTCTTGCGTGCGCGCAGTTTCATTTCCATCGAAGAATGAAATTATCTTGGCTGTAAAGGTAACTCCGAGGTCGGAAGCTAAACGATGAAAGCGACGGGAATCTTCGGCGGCAATAACTTCTGCGCCTTCGATAGCTGCTTTCAGGCGCGGGCTTGCATCTCCTGGATTTCCAAGGGGAGTTGCTGCAAGAGTTAAAGTCACAGCGCTATCTTCTCAGGAATTACTCCACTTTACTTACAGATGCGCCTACCCTTGTGCTCGTGACCTATCCGCTGACTTACATTGGCATCTATGCGATCGCAGCTATTGGATTTCTCCTGCGCATTATCAATCTGGGTCTTCCCAAAGGGTTGATCTTTGATGAGGTTTATTACGTGGACGGTGCACGCGATCTTTTAGCCTACGGCGTTGAGGTTGATGGAAGTAAGCCTGAATTTATCGTGCACCCACCTGTTGGAAAGTGGTTGATTGCAGCAGGTATTCAAATATTTGGTAACGATGAATTTGGTTGGAGAATTTCTACTGCAGTAGCAGGGGTTATTTCGATCATTCTCATCGGACTTATCGCCCAGCGTCTCTTTAGATCTCGTTTTCTTACTCTCTTGGCAACATTTCTTGCCACAGTGGATGGCTTAGCTCTCGTTCACTCGCGTACTTCCCTACTGGATAATTTCCTCACTACCTTCATCCTTACTGCAACATATTTCTTTATTAGAAAGAATTATCTTGCCACTGCCATTTTCTTAGGATTTGCACTCGGTACAAAGTGGAGTGCAATTTATTTCATCGCTATTTTTGGCGCGATCGCTCTCTATCGAGCCTTTACACACCACACTGGACGAGATCTCATCAAACCAACGCTAACTCGTATCGCAACCTTTGGAATAGTTCCGGTTGCAATATATGTAACGTCATGGGCTGGTTGGTTTATCTCAGATCGCGGTTGGGGCAAAGATCACTCGACAAATCCCATCGCATCATTTATTTATTATCACCAGCAGATGCTCGGCTTCCATACTGGCCTGACTCAAAAGCACACCTACCAAGCAGATCCTTGGACTTGGCTGATTCAATCGAGGCCGACATCTTTCTTCTATCAATCTCCAAAAACATGTGGTGCGGATTCCTGCTCGCAAGAAGTTCTCGCGATGGGAACGCCGTTTCTCTGGTGGGCTGGTGCGATTGCAGTCTTTGTTGTTGCAGGTTTTTGGATTAAATCGATCGTAAAGAGAAGGATGGAGCCGGCCTCAACCATCATCGTGGTTGGTATGGCAGCTGGTTATCTACCGTGGTTTGCCTTCCAAGATCGCACAGTATTTTCTTTCTATTCCATTGTTTTTCAACCATTTCTTATCTTCGCAATTATCTATTGTGCGCGCTGGTTTATCTCGCAGAATCAAAGATGGGGCACTATCGCCAGCGTTGCGTTTGCGCTGCTGGTCTTCTTTAACTTTCTCTATTTTCTCCCAGTCTTTGTGGGAGATGTCATCACATACGATGCTTGGTATGCGCGTATGTGGCTGCCGAGCTGGATTTAGCGCAGATCACTCATTAGAGGCGCGGTTTTCGCGAAGACGCGTCACTGCTTCTTCAGCTAACTGCTGATCAAAGATTTCATCTCTCGATGGCGCAGCTGCAGCAAGTGCTTCGCGCTCAAGACGTTCTTGCTCATCACTCCACTTACCTGGCTCAGTGAGATCGATGATGCGACGAGAAGGAACTGCCTTAGCTGCAGTTACATATGTTGGAACTGGAATGCTCTGTGGATCCCATTCGCTGGCAGCTTTCTGACTTCCTTTAGGTAACACGGTAACTCCAGAAACATCACGCTCAGCGAGCGGAATCCAGTGTTCGGTTGTTGTCTTGGGAGTGACAACGTCTACAAGATTTGTTGTTGAGATTCCCGCGCTTGTACGGTGGAGCTCGTCACGACGACGCTTCGCAATTTTCTCAGTGTTGGTGTCATGTCGCACATGTGCAAGATAGAAAATGAATCCAGCTACAGGTAACAAGATGAGTGTGTAAGTAACTGCCTGCATAATTGCACCTACCAGTGTCAGAACAAGTGATGTGAGAATGAGTGAGAAGAAAAGTCTTCTTCGTGTGAGTTGAAGTTGATGTGCGCGTATTCGATCGACTTCAGAGAGAGGACTTGCAGTACCGGAAACAACTTCAAGTGCACTTCGATATCGCTGTGCGCTCTTTCCGGTGAATTCATTTCTGCTATGTATCCAGCGTGGCAGAAAATAGGCAACCCACATGCCAATAATTGCTAGATAGATGATTCCAGAAGCCATGATGCTCCAAGGTTAAGGGGTCACCCCTTCACATCTGTGGATTTGCCCCTTACCCATCTGCACTTTTTTATTCGACTGTTGGGTTCTCTTTTACATAGCTCACGTGGTCTCGCCACTGTCCATCAATATGTAAATATCTCGCACGCGTACCTTCAAGGAGATAGCCAGCTTTCTCGGCGACTCTGCGTGAAGGTGCATTTTCTGGTCGGATGTTGATCTCTATCCTGTGCAATCCAAGTTGATCGAATCCAAAGCGAGTGAGAATTTCAATGGCTCTGGTCGTATATCCACGATTGGCAAACTCTTCATCAATCCAATAACCGATATGGCCACCGCGTAAAGCGCCGTAAATAACTCCGCCGAGCGTGATCTGCCCAACAAGATTGGGGCCTTTCCAGATCACAAATGAGAATGAACGACCGTTTCGAGCCTCACGATTAAAGGTTGTAATCATTGAGAAAAATGAAGGGAGTTGAGGCACTAGAGCAGAAGGTCCAACCGTCACGGTTGGCAGCGTGGCTTCCCATTGTTGTAACCACTGGCGATTCTTCTGGCGCACACGATTCCACTTCATTCGATCGCGCAAGCGAAGCGGGCGAAGCTCTAGCTCACCATCACTTAAGAGAATCGGCCAACTGTGTGATGACATGGCAGCTAGATATATCGGCGTTCGAGAACAACAACAGTGACATCTGCACCAGTTTCAAGTGACGTCACATTCTCTGGGACTGCAATGAATGCATTGGCATCTGAGAGTGTGGTCTGCTCATCTTGGGCTGATGAATCACCTTTGCCCAGCGGAGTGATCGATTTTCCATCCTCTGACAAAATTCCTCGAACATATGAACGTTGATCATCTGGCGACGTGAGCGGCTTCTCTAACTTCGCCTTCACAGAGGGGCGATGAATTGTGGATGCGCCGAGCATTGTACGAATCATGGGGCGGACAAAGAGTTCAAATGAAATATAGGCAGCGATTGGATCGCCAGGAAGAGTAACGACCGGAACTTTATCTGGCCCGATTGTTCCGTAATTGTGGCGACCACTTGATTCGATCGCGAGATCAATTGTTGTGATTTCACCGATCCCGCTCAGTGTGCGAGTAATGAGATCAAAAGAATCATCATTGCGCTCACCGCTAATGATGATCAAATCTGCACGCACTAGTTGATCTTCGATAACATCTTTCAGCGCTTCTTCATCATCTGGAATTGTATGAACGCGATATGCAACAGCGCCTGTTTCACGAACAGCCGTTGTCAGTAGCCACGAATTTGTTTCGTACTCTTCATCTTCGCCGAGCGCCTGTCCGGGTTCAACTAAATCAGGCCCTGCAGAGAGAACAACTACTCGTGGATGTGGGCGAGTAAGAAGGTGATCTCGGCCGATAGATGCAGCCAATCCAATCTGAGTAGATCGAATGCGACTTCCCTCTTTCAGGACTAAACGCTCACCGGCAAAGACATCGGCAGCCAAGGTTGCTCCGTGGGCATCGAGAAGTGGCATATCAAATGGTTCGAGTGGGCAGCAAAGGGCCAATAGGGATGAGAGGAACTCATCAACTCTTACATGCTCTGCCATAATCTCACCATACTTGTTCGAGCTACTGAATTCGGGGATTGACGTGAACTTTCATAATGAAAAGTCTGATCTTCGAAAAAGATACCGTCGAGAACGAAGCGAACATGCAGTTGATACTCCTTATTCACATCTCATAAATTCGCATGAGATATCTCTTGCACGAGTTATAGCGAGTTACATTTCATATGGTGACGAACCCAACACTGCTGAACTCAATCAGGCAATTATTGCCTCTGGAAAAAAGTTATTACTACCTCGCATAATCGAAGCAAATGGTGAACCTGGATTGGAGTGGGTTCCATGGAATGGAGATGCACACAATCTTAAAAATCGCGGGAAAATTCTTGAACCAATTGGTCCTGCAGATATCGACCTCAACCAGATTGAAGTTGTCATCGTTCCTGCGTTGCGAGTAGATAGCGATGGTTATCGCTTTGGACAAGGTGGTGGATTCTACGATCGCGCGCTTCCACATCTTTCTGCCTGGACTATTGCGCTGATTTTTCCTGAAGAAATTTCTGGCCAATCTTTACCGCGCGAAAGTCATGACATTCCAGTTAATGCTTACGCGACGTACGACATGGTTGTTCGCTTAAGTTAAGGAATATTGCGAGCCATCACGATTCTTTGAACCTGATTGGTGCCTTCGTAAATTTGAGTTAATTTAGCATCACGCATCATGCGCTCAACAGGGTAATCAGATACATACCCATATCCACCCAAAACTTGAACTGCATCAGTAGTTACTTTCATAGCGACATCGCTTGCAAATGCTTTACTCGCCGCAGAGAAGAATTTGAGATCCTTATCGTTTCGCTCACTCTTTGCCGCTGCCGCATAGGTTAATTGACGAGCTGCCTCGATATTCATCGCCATGTCAGCAAGGATGAATTGAATCGCTTGGAATTCAAAGATCTCTTTTCCAAATTGCTTACGTTCGTGCGAGTACTTCTCTGCTGCATCGAGTGCACCTTGAGCAATACCGAGAGCCTGTGCTGCAATTGTGATGCGTGTGTGATCCAAAGTATCCATCGCGATCGCAAATCCTTTACCGACATCACCGATGCGGCGATCATCTGAAATCTCAACATTGTCGAAGTAGACCTCGCGTGTGGGTGAACCTCTAAAGCCCATCTTCTTCTCAGGTGCACCAAAGGAAATTCCTGGATCTGATTTCTCTACAATGAAGGCTGTAATTCCCTTAGATCCTTTACTTGGATCAGTCTGTGCAATCACTGTGTAAAACTCAGAGACTCCAGCATTTGAAATCCACTTCTTGCTTCCATTGAGAAGCCATCCCTCAGATGTCTTCTCGGCCTTTGTCTTTAACGCAGCGGCATCTGATCCCGCCTCAGATTCCGAAAGGCAGTAAGAAAAACCTTTTCCTTTGGCGAGCTCAGGGAGCCAACGCTTCTTCTGCTCTGTATCTCCACCGATGATCAATGGAAGTGAACCTAATTTATTTACAGCAGGGATGAGAGATGATGAAGCACAGACGCGAGCGACTTCTTCAATAATAAGTACAACGGCTAGAGCATCTGCACCTTCTCCGCCAAATTCAGCTGGCACGTGTGCTGCATGCAGATTAGCTTTGATCAGGGCATCTGAGGCTTCTTGAGGAAACCGATGATCTTCATCGACAGCATGTGCGTGAGGTGCGATCTCTTTTTCAGCCAGAGCACGGACGCTTTCGCGCAGCGCTTGATATTCACTTGGCAGTGTAAATAGATCGCTCGTCATTTACTTCTCTTCCTTTGTATTCAGTGATTTTAAATACTCGTTGTACTGTGCAAGTTCATCTGGTTCACCCATCGCAGCTTTACGTTCTTCATTGCGATCAATGCGTCGGGCCTCTTTCGCATCATCACGCATCCAAAGAATAAAGGTTGCAATCAAGGCAAGAATAATTGGAATCTCGCCCATTGCCCAACTGACGCTTGCCCCCGCACGTTGGTCATCCAAAATCCCTGAGCCAAGCCAAGGAATGTTCTGCGATGAGTAGAAACCTTTATCGATCAAGGTTGTGGTTGCGAGGAGGGCAATCGAGAAGAAGGCATGTATTGCCATCGCTGCAAAGAGAATCACAATGCGGACTAAGTGATGAATGCGTCGTGGGGTTGGATCTACACCGATAACAATCATAAAGAAGAGGAAGCCAGCCAGTATGAAGTGGATATTCATAAGTAGGTGCCCTGCATGGCTAGCCATAAGTGTTCCGAAGAGATCTGTGAAGTAGAGAACAAAGAGTGATCCATCAAAGAGTGCGAGGGCAATAATTGGATTGGTAAAGAGAGTTCCAATACGTGAATGTAAGAGTGCAACAAGAATTGCCCGCGGACCACTCTCAGTCGATGTTCGCCCTTGTGGCAAAGTTCTTAGCGCAAGAGTTATCGGTGCACCTAAGACCAGACCAATGGGAGCAATCATGCCAAGTGTCATGTGAGCGATCATGTGATATTCAAATGAGTACATCGCATAAACACCGAAACCACCGCTTGTTGCAAAATCAATTCCAGAGATGCCGAGTGCGAATGCAATCGTGCGACCCACAGGCCACGCATCTCCACGCTTTTTGAGAATGACCACACCTTTTATATAGAGCGCCACAGCAAGAACGAGTAGACCAATAAAGAAGATATCTGGTTCGTAGGCCCAGAGAATGCGCGAGAAGGTAGGTGCGGCAGGAATAACGGGCTCAATCACTCGATCTGGGCTTGCATTCAAGGATAACCAAACTCCGATTGCAGTTACCCCTGCCATCAAAATAACTTCTGCAGTAATTAAACGAGTTAGTCCGAGCCAATCAATTTTTTCCCGAAGAGATAAGTTCTTACGGTGCAGGTAGCCAATAAATATCAGTACACCAGTCAGAATTGTTTTAAGAATAATGACGCGCGCGTAGGTCGTATCCCAGGCATCGCGGAAATTCAAATGTACCCACGCATTAATCAAGCCGCTGAGTACAACAACAATTGCTGCCCACAGCGCTATCACGCTAAATCGCGGAACTGCCATCTTTCGATCGTCAGGTGAGAGAAAAAGCAGCGCTAAAAGGCCACCAACCCAAAGAGTTAATCCAGCTACGTGAAGGAGCATCGAACCAGTTGCCAGCGCATGTGAAACACCAGATGCCGAGTGACTTTCAAGGGCAGGTGCGGCTATCGCCACGAGTGATATCAGAAGAAGAAAGAGCGCAGGAATCACACGTTTCAAATACAGAATAGAGAAGCCAACAAAAAATGCCACAAGTGCTTGCGCGAATAAATATTTGCCGATGGTGATTTGAGTGACAAAGCCACGAATCGTGGTGGCATCTAGTACATCTGCAAATCCAGCTCCAAGAATATTGGCAAGGGTTGCAATAATGAATGTTCCTGATGAGAAAAACCAGATTAATCCGATTATCGATGCTTTTCTTCGTAGAGCTAAAGAATTCGCAGAGAGGCTACCTTCTGTATTGACTATAAGAAGGCTCATCGCAAGTAATAGCCCTACGACAGCAAAACTAGAGAGAAAGCTGAGATATTTTGAGAGTGTCAGCAGCACTTCCACCATGTTGACTATCTCTCTTTAAAGATCTTACGTGCGTATGCGCCCATTCCAACAAGTACGAGAATGGAAAGTCCGAGTAAGAATATTACAAAGAGATTAGTTCCAAAATTGCTTCCGACTGGTTCACTCGTTGCCGAAGCTGATGGTTGTGGTGCTGCACTTGCAGATGGTGTAGAAATTACAATTGCTGAATATGTAAAAGTAAAAGATCCTTCGAGTGGAATATCTGCCTCAGCAAGTAAGAGATAGGTAACTTTATAAAGTCCAGATGTTTCTAGTGGCTTCATCTCTGCAACGGCATCAGTTCCAAGAACGGTGAGAATTCCAGTATCGACTCGCTTACCATTTGGATCGGTAACGACGATTTCATTTCCTTCTTCAATGAGTGGCAATTCTGTAGTGATGGTGACTGCACTTGGCCCAGCTTTTAACGTCGAGCCAGCAATGGGTGATGTTGCGACCAATGTATTGGCTTGTGCGGCAGGGGCACATAAGAAAGTAATAAGGGCTGCGGTTGCGAGTATCGCCTTGCGATTGCTCTTCACTCTATGCCTCCTGGCCCATTAGCCTGCGCCTCAATTCGCTTCTATGATCTCACTTCTTTAGACTATGCATCTACCCCAAGCGGGTTTAATTTTTAAGAATCTTCAATATTCGAAGGGAATGTGACGATGCCTACATATCAATACGCGTGCATTGCCTGCGATCACGCCTTCGAAGCGGTGCAATCCTTTTCCGACGATCCGTTAACTATCTGCCCAGAATGTAAGGGTGAAGTTCGCAAGGTGTATTCAAGTGTTGGCGTTGTATTTAAAGGTTCTGGATTTTATAAAACAGATTCAGCCAAACCTGCTCCGACTCCCAGCACTGAGTAGAGGGGCAAATCCCTAGTCTTCATGATGGGGTGGCACATCCGCTTTGATATCTTCGTCACGTTTTGTGTCGATGTCCTCACGAGGATCGCGTTCATCTTCTGTTGTGGACGGAAATAAATCGCTCATAAGAATCCCATAGTACATAATTACGCCATGTTTATGCGACTTGGGTCATTTATTGTCGGTCACCGTAAGAGTGTCTTGATTACCTACATTATTACGATACTTATTGCAGGAGGAATCGGCTCACTCTCATTTAGTAGGCTCGACTCAGGTGGGTACTCAGATCTCAACTCTGAATCTGCCAAAGCTGCACATTACATCACCGATACATTTAAAGTTCAGGATCCAGTTGCAATTCTTGTCGTTGATGCCGGCTCACGCTCGGTTGATGATCCAGCAGTTGTTGCTGAAGCCGCATCACTAGAGAAAGAAGTTGCTGCGACAAAGGGAATCAAACGTACACTTTCATATTGGTCTACAGGCGCTGTGCCTTCACTTCGCGCAACAGATGGCAAAGCAGCATTTATCTTTATCTATGCTGATATCGAAAATTATGATTTTGATGGCTACGGGGCAGTTGGAAAGATTGTGGCCGAAGAATTCGACGGTAAGTACAAATCTCTCGAAGTATATGCAGGTGGTGGCGCAGTAGTCACAGATGCAATTAATTCAAAAATCAAGACTGACCTCTTACTCGCTGAGGGAATTGCTATTCCTTTGACCTTTATCTTGCTCGCCTTCGTCTTTGGCGCACTCGTCGCATCTGCGATGCCGCTCGTTGTTGGCGTTGGGGCGATTCTTGGATCATTCTTCTTTACCTATCTATTAACCCTTGTGACCAATGTCAGCGTCTTTGCACTCAACCTCATCACTGGTCTTGGCCTTGGTCTAGGTATCGATTACGCCCTCTTGATCGTTAATAGATTCCGAGAAGAGATGCATCATGGCAAGAGCGTAGAAGAAAGTGCCATCATCACCGTGGGCACCGCTGGAAAGACGGTCTTCTACTCTGGCATGGCTGTCATGGTTACATTAAGTGCACTCCTCTTATTCCCACTTAACTTCCTTAAATCTTTTGGTTACGCCGGCGTTGTCGTCACTCTCTTTGCAATCTTTGGAGCACTTATCCCGCTACCTGCACTCTTGGCAATCCTTGGTAAGCGAGTAGATAAAGGTGTGACTCGTAAAAGTGGACTCACACCAAAAGAAGATGGACGCTGGGCAAAAACTGCACGCTTAGTGATGGCTCGTCCAATTCCGGTAGTTGCCGCTTCTCTTGCCATCTTAATTGTTATGGCCCTTCCTATCGCCAATATTGCATTTGCACAGGTTGATTCGCGTGTACTTCCAGAGTCAAACCGTGCTGCAGTGAGCTCGGCGGTGCTCAATGACAGATTCACAAGTTTCGAGGGAAGTCCTATCGAAGTCATTCTTCCTGATGGCGAAGGTCGCGAAGATTCACTTTATTCTTTCTTGACTAACGCAAAGACTATCGATGGAATCACCCGAGTAAGCGCACTTGAATATGTAGGAAAAGATATTCGCGTTCAGATAATTCCGGGAACAAGCTCCAGGTCACAAGATGCCGAAAGACTCATTAAGGAATTACGCGCACTTGAAAAGCCAGATGGTCTCCTCATTGGTGGAGCCGCAGCTGACTTCACTGATTCGCAAGGAGGTATCGCACGAACTCTTCCGTGGGCGCTCGGCTGGATTGGTATCACCGTATTTATCTTGATCTTCGTATTTACCGGATCAATCATCTTGCCGATTAAGGCAGTGATTCTTAATGGTTTATCTCTTATTGCAACGCTAGGTGTAATCACATGGATCTTTATCGATGGCCACCTCAAGTGGCTCGTTGGTGATTTCACAGTGACAGGAACGCTCGACACTGGTTCAGTAATTTTGGTAGCCGTTGTCGTCTTTGGATTATCAATGGACTATGAGCTCTTCTTACTTTCACGAATCAGAGAAGAACACTTGCTCGGAAAATCTAATATTGAATCAGTAGCCGTCGGACTTCAACGTTCTGCACGCATTATTACAGCCGCAGCTCTGCTTCTTGCAGTGGTATTCGCAGCATTTATTTCTAGTGGTGTTACCTCAATCAAGATGCTCGGCTTCGGAGTCGCATTTGCAGTGCTTCTCGATGCCACACTTGTGAGAGCTCTCTTAGTTCCCGCACTCATGCGTCTCTTCGGAGAACGCAACTGGTGGGCCCCTAAGTCTTTGCGCAGATTTACTCTCACCCACTAAGAGGGCTTACGCTGAGGGCATGGATCTCATCGCCACCCTGCAATGTGCAGATCAACCTGGAATCGTTCACGCGATGACCAGCGCCATTCTTGCATGTGGCGGAAACATTATTGAAAACCAGCAATTCACAGATGAGCCAACAAATACATTTGTTATGCGCACTCGCTTTGAAATAACACAGGGAATAGATGTCGCGCGAAAGAGTCTCAACGAAGGTCTTGAAAAGTTTTCGCCCAGCCTCCACATCCGCCCAACCGAAAGCAAGCCACGTGCGCTTGTCCTTGTTACTAAAGAGAGCCACTGCCTGCGAGATCTGCTCTATCTTCTTGAACTCGGGGAGCTTCCCATCGAGATTCCTGTCGTCGTTTCAAATCACGAAGATCTTCGCTCGCTCGTTGAATCCCACGGCTTCACATTTATTCATCTTCCAGTAACTTCCAGCACCAAAGTCACACAAGAGAAAGAGCTCCTCGCGCTGATTCAACAGCATTCCATTGATTTCGTTGTCCTTGCTCGTTATATGCAGGTTCTATCCAATGATTTCTGCGCAGCCCTTCCTGGACGCATCATTAACATTCATCACTCATTCTTGCCAGGTTTCAAAGGTGCAAAGCCTTATCACCAAGCTCATGCTCGTGGCGTGAAGATCATTGGCGCAACCGCACACTTTGTTACTGCCAATCTTGATGAAGGTCCAATCATCGAACAAGATGTTGCTCATGTTTCGCATACATCAACGCCAGAAGATCTCATTGCACTCGGTCGGGATATCGAGCGACGCGTTCTTGCTAAAGCTGTAAAACTGTATGCACAAGATCGAATCTTTATTGTTGGCCAGCGCACTGTAGTTTTTTCTTAAATTAAACGTATAAAGAAATCACGTGTCCCCGGCGGGAGTTGAACCTGCGACCTACCGCTTAGGAGGCGGTTGCTCTATCCACTGAGCTACGGGGACTTACGTTTACTTGGCAAAGGTTATCGTTAGCGATAACCTACGCTCAATGCGCTCACGAGGAGCGTGCGTAAGAATATCTGAAAGGCCACCCATGAAAGCGCTCGTTATCGGCGCAGGCGGAGTTGGCAGTGCAGTCGCAAATATCGCATCACGTAGACCATTTATTACTCAGATGGTCATTGCCGATCGCAACCTGTCACGAGCCGAAGCCGCAATAACAAAGGTAAAAGATTCACGATTCTCCGCGGCGGAGGTGAATGCTGCAGAACTTGAGGACATACGCGCTCTCATTCGCAAAGCAAAACCGGATATTGTCATTAACGCAGTTGACCCTCGATTTGTAATGCCAATCTTCTTGGCTTGTGAAATCGAAAATACAAATTACATGGATATGGCGATGTCACTTTCTCGTCCGCATCCTCACTACCCAAACTCTGAGACCGGTGTAAAGCTTGGTGACGAGCAATTTGCACGCGACTGGAACTGGGCTGAACGTGGCATCTATGCAGTTGTAGGTATGGGAATCGAACCTGGCATGAGCGATATTTTTGCGCGCTATGCCTCCGATGAACTCTTCTCACGTCTTGATGAAGTCACCGTCTTTGATGGTTCTAACCTCACTGTTGAAGGAGCTGACTTTGCTCCTTCGTTTTCAATCTGGACAACAATCGAAGAGTGCCTCAACCCACCATTGGTATGGGAAGACGGTCGCGGTTGGTACACCACTGATCCATTTAGCGAACTTGAGGTCTTTGATTTCCCTGAAGGAATCGGACCTGTCGAGTGCGTGAACGTCGAGCACGAGGAAGTAGTTCTTATTCCTCAGAAGGTCGATGCTAAAAAGGTTCGCTTTAAGTACGGTCTTGGATCTGAATTCATCTCAACGCTTAAGACAATTCATATGCTTGGTATGGATAATAAAGAGTCAATTAACGTACAAGGCGTTCAGGTTTCTCCGCGAGATCTCCTTGCAGCAGCTCTTCCTGATCCAGCAACTCTTGGTTCACGTATGCGTGGCAAGACGTGTGCAGGAACTTATGTCAAAGGTTTGGATAAGAACGGTAAGCCAAAGGCTGTCTATATCTATAACGTTGTAGACAATGCATGGTCTATGGAAAATTACGGTGACCAAGCAGTTGTATGGCAGACCGCAATCAATCCAGTGATGGCGCTCGAACTTATTCATCAGGGAGCCTGGAAGCCAGAAGGCGTTAATGGTCCTGAATGGTTTGATCCAAAGCCATTCCTAGAACTTCTTGCGACTTATGGAAGTAGTTGGCATATTAGAGATGAAGATACGACAGGAATCGAGATCTAAAGATGGCGAAGTGGGCACTTGTCACGGGCGCAACAGCCGGGATTGGCGAAAGCTTTACCCGTTTGCTTGCATCAAAGGGTTTTAATATTGCTCTTGTAGCCCGTGATGAGGCTCGACTTCACGAAAGAGCAGCTGCGCTTCGTGAGAAGTATGGGGTTCAAACTTTCGTACTTCCTGCAGATCTTGCAACTGCGCAGGGCTGTACATCAGTTGAGGCGTACCTCGATGAATTTGATATCGAGGTATTGATCAATAATGCTGGCTTTGGAATCAATAAAGCATTTACTGCAAGTGATTTGGATGCAGAACAAGATTTGCTTGATGTTCTTGTTCGCACACCAATGCGATTGATGCACGTAATTTTGCCGAAGATGAAGGTGCGCAATAGCGGCACCATTATCAATGTTTCATCTGTTGCAAGTTTTATTGCGGGTGGAACATATAGCGCCTCAAAGTCTTATCTGACTGTGCTTTCTGAGTCGTTACATACAGAGCTCCTTGGAACAGATGTAAAGATCAGCGCTCTCTGTCCGGGTTTTACTCGTACTGAATTTCATCAGCGTGGTCGCATGAAGATGAAGGGTTTGCCCGAGTTTATGTGGCTTGATTCTGACCAGTTAGTCGCTGCTGCGTGGTCAGATGCTCAGTCAGGTAAAGCTGTCAGCGTCCCAGGATGGCAATATAAACTTTTGGTCGGAGTTATATCTAGCACTCCACGTCGCTTTGTTCGTAAGATCGGGATGAATCTTCGTAAACGCCAACGCTGACTCTCACAGGATTTTCACTGATTTTGCCTCTACCTTAGATAGAATTACCGCATTATCTACGGAGGTATTTCATGTTTCGCAAGGTTCTCGCTGCATCAACTGCGGCACTTCTCGTTTCTCTTACTCTGAGCGTTGCTCCAGCACATGCGGCTGTGAAGAACGGAACCCCTTGTACCAAAGCAGGAGCCACAACAAAATCTGGTGGCGTAACCTTCAAGTGCACAACCTATGCGCTGGTAAAGAATTCAAAACTTACATATCGCACAGCAGATTGCATTACGACAGTAAACGCATACTTAAAGGCTAATTCAGCAGTTGCTTCAGCTAAGTCCCAGACAGCAATGACTGTTGCAACATTAGATGAAGCGATTGCAAGCCTTCAGGAGTCAGTGACAGCACTTACTCCGACCGTTGCAGTAGATGTCAAAGTCGAGACAGATCGAATCGCAGCAATTAAGGTCAAGCTTGATGCAATGAAGGCAGACTCGGCAAACTTGGTCAAGAATGCTAAAAATATTAAGGATTATGAGACAGCGATTGCTTGGCGTGAAATAGCGGTAAAGCGCTTGAATAGCCAGATCACTGCATTTAACTCAAAGATCAAGAAGTTGCAGAATGAGAAGAGCGCTGCCAATAACAACCTCTCGCTCATTGAATCTTCAGCTAGCACTGCGCTGATTACTGCAAAAACTATCTGCGGCTAATTAACCAATAGTTACTACTGAAGCAGTTGCCTTAACGGGCAGCTGCTTCAGTGCTGTTGTGGCAGGTCCAACAATATTTTTTCCAGCTAGCGAGAATGTAGCGCCATGAACTTCACACTGCCATTGATTACCAGTTTGAAATAGCTGACCACCTTGATGTGTACACAATAAATTGACGGCTACATATGCCTTGGCAGAACTACGGACAAGTGCGATTGAACGTCCCTGCACATCATCAATGCGAACTACACCGCCGACTTTCTTGAGTGCTGGGTTAGATTTCAGCGTTACTTCAACTTTTCCATTAGCAAGGACTTTAACGCCTGTTGCA
>Ga0114979_10001528_pt1 | contig 15675 bp, 21 predicted proteins | sample S_140625_EF_Meta_FD_87315 | JGI IMG/M metagenome (GOLD analysis project Ga0114979, IMG submission 87315) | Freshwater microbial communities from Lake Simoncouche, Canada to study carbon cycling - S_140625_EF_MetaG | ecosystem: Environmental > Aquatic > Freshwater > Lake | place: Lake... | reverse complement strand
ATCTTATGGTGAGAACCAAGTGATTGATTTTGAGAAATGTAATGGCATTACTGTAGTTGAATCAGACCCCCCTAATTTCGGTGGTAAGACAGTCCTGAGTGTGGATTTGCTTATGTTCTTATTTTTCAATACAACCACCAAGACACAGAAAGCGGAGGAGATATTCAATAGATTCTCCGACAGCAACAAAGTAAGTGTTAAGGGTGAGATTACAATTGATGGTGAGGATTATATCATCGCCAGAAGTATTGAAAGAAAGAAGAACAAAGCCGGAGAATGGAATGTCAAAAGTGAACTTGACTTTTTTAAAAAACTTGCTGACGGGCAACTTCAAAACTTCACCGGAGAACAGAGAAGAGAAACAGAGAACTTCATCAAAAATTCCATCGGGAATATGGATGATTTTCTTATGACGATTCTAACAACCGCATCCAACCTTGAAGATTTAATTGAGGCGAAACCAACGGCAAGAGGACAGGTTTTATCAAGATTTCTTGGACTTGAGTTTATCAAGAAGAAGGAAGAAACCGCAAAAGAAATCTATTCGGAGTTCTCAAAGGGAATGATGTCTAATGTCTATAACACCGAGTCGTTGAGACAACAGAACGAATCCTCAAAGGAGGAGATTAAAACTTTACAAGGACAGATTGAAAATGCCGACAAGCAGATTGTGGATGTAGACACCAGGCTAAAGAAGGGTCAGGATTACAAGGACGGACTTATTGGTTCCAAGTATACAGACCTAGACCAAGAGTTGGTTATTTTAAACCCGGATACACTTAAAACACAAATCTCAGGGGCGGACAGCACAATCAAAGACCTTGAAAGAAACATCGCATCCGTTGAGGTTGTTGAACCGAAGGAGTATTACCACGAAGACAAGCACGATGAGGTGAAGGAGAAACTTCTAAACACCAAGATTGAAAAAAACAGAGCTTGGGACAAGGTGGAAGATATATCTGATATGGTTAACAAGTATGGTGATGGGATGCAATGTCAACACTGCGGTATTAAACTAATGGAAGCGGAACTCACCAAAAAGAAAATCTCTGAACTCGGTGAATGGAAGGAGAAACACAACAGTTTAAGTGATGATGTTACAAAACTTGAATTGGAAGAGAAATCATTTGTTGAACTCAAAAATGAGTTTGATAAGTATGAGAAAAACAAACTCATTAAGGAAAAGTATGAGATTAGTCTTGAAAGTGCCGTAAACAAAAAACAACAACTAGAAGAAAAGTTGGGAAGATATGAAAAGGTTCAAGAGAAAATCAAAAAGAATAATGATGTTGAAGCTCAACTTATTAAAGCGAATATGAGAATAAATGAACTCATTGATGAGAAGAGAAGTTATGATAGAATTAAAGTATCAAACCAACTCAACATCAAAAATCACACGGAGAGAATTGAAAAGAACAATGAGATTATCACGATGATTGCCGAAGAGTTTGAGAGGGAGAAAGTTTATAAAATCTATATGGATGTATTCGGGAAGAACGGAATATCCAAGATGATTATGAAAACGATGATGCCTTTAATCAATCAGGAACTTCAACGACTTCTTATGGATTCTTGTTACTTCAATTTGGAGATTAGAATCAACGAAAAGAATGAGGTTGAGTTTATGATGATTGATAACTCCACCGGTATTGAGAAACTGATGGCGTCAGGTTCGGGTTATGAGAGGACAATCGCAAGTATGGCTTTAAGAGCTGTGTTAAGTAAGGTTTGTTCTCTACCAAAACCAAATATCATAGTTTGGGACGAAGTGTTCGGTAAGGTTAGTAATGAGAATCTTGATATGGTTGGTGAATTCTTCAATAAAATGAAGGAGTATTTTGAGAAGATTTTTGTAATCACGCATAACCCACTTGTTAATAATTGGGCGAATAATGTGGTGAAGATTACGAAAGTTGAGAATATTAGTAGAGTCTCACAATAGTGAGACTTTTTTTTGATTAAGTAATTTATTTTTATTAATATTATGACAATGAACAACAAAATATACATTTACACTACGAACAGTGACAGACAAAAAGGGAGATACAAATTCGGTCAAACAGAGCAAGAAGTAATTGATAGAATTAAAGGACAACAAACAGGAAACTCCGAAAAACTTCAAAAAGTAATGGAAATTGAAACTGGTTTGACGGATTTTTATATTCGTTATCAGTTGAAATTAATGGGGTATGTAAAAGTCAATCAAGGGGGAGGTAGTGAATGGTTTGAAGGATTTAAATCAGATGAAGAAGCAATTTTAGGTGTAAGTAAAATTATATCTAAAGAAAAAAACGATACAAGAGTTGAATATACTCCAAGGTTTTTTCAAACTGTTATGAAAAATAATTTTTTGAAAAAATATCAATCTGAATTAGAAAAAAAATATGAATTTGTTGATTTTGCTTTGGAGTTGGCACCTAGGTTTGGAAAAACTATTTGGGTTATCGATTTGTTAAAAACTTTATTTGAAGAGTTTAATATAAAGTTATGTGTTATCCCTAGTTATGTTTTAACGTCAAATTCATCTTTTGAAAAAGAATTTTATTTCTTTAAAAAATATTCTGATTGCATGGTTTTAGCGTCAATAGATGAAAATTTAAATGATGTAATTAGAGAGAATTATGGTAAAAAATTAATTTTGATTCCTGCATCTTTACATATGAGAGAGCATGAAGATAAGTTAGAAATTATTAAAAATTTACCATCAAAAGATAAAGTTTCGATTATTGATGAAGCGGATTTCGGGGCTCATAGGAATAATAGTCAAGATAAAATAGATTTTATTAATTGTGGTTTAAATGTTTATATGACAGGAACTGCAATAGAAAAAGTTATATATCCATTAAAAAATGTTAGAGATAATATTTTAAGATGGTCTTATAGTGATATGTTGATGGTTAAATACGGAGAACATCCACTACAAGATAATTTGGAATCAATTGAGGAAAGTAAAAACTCAGTAAAAGATATTGTTATACCTCAATTTATGAGACTATCATTGGGTGGTGTTATAGATAAATTTTATGACGTTGAACCAAAATACAGGACTGATTGGACTAAATTACTTTCGGATGTTGATAAGTCAAAGCCGATATTAACCGATTTAATTAAATCGTTATTTGGGGTTTATAATGGGAAACTAACATATTTGGTTGATTTAAATACGAGTGAAATTTGTCCCAAAGATGTTACAATGATTTTTGCAAATACTCCAGATAAGAAAGAACAAAAAAAATTACACAAATTGTTGGGAGAAACATTAGGTCCGCAATATATTGTCGAATTAATAAATGGTGATGAAACGTCCAACAAAGACGCTGAAGAGCTTGCTAAAGGTATTGTTGCACGAGCTAAAAGGGAACGTAAGAAAGTTGTTTTTCTTAGTAAAAGTATGGCATCTAGAAGTTTTTCGGTGTCGGAAATTGATACAGTTATGTTGATGTTTGATAGAGGGTCATATTCAACAGTGGCTCAAAAAATATCGAGAGTTTTAACACCGGGTAATACCTATGATGAATCTAAAAAAGTTAGTGGTAATATCATTTCTTTATCCTTAGACCCTAATCGTGAAGATGTTAGTCCTATTGATGAGTATCTTGTTTACGAGGCGGAAAAGGCGGATGTTAATGAGTTAAGTGATGGGATTAATAGAGTATTACGTTCTGTTAATATATTTGTTAATGAAAATGGTTTAATGGAACCCATCATTATTGATGAATATGCAAATAAGTTAATTAATTCAAGTGAATTAATTAGAATCGGAATGGATATTGTTAAAGTTGATTCGGTAATGAATGATGCTGAATTAGTTAGGGTATTAACAGGAATTGAAATTAATAATCAAACTGAAAAAGAAAAGATTGATGGAGTAGATTCAAGCACAATTATCAGAACCGAAAAAGAAAAAACAAAAAAAGATAAAAATAAGGGAGAAGCTACCGAAGACGAACGTCAAAAATTAAAAGAATCTTTATCAAATATTGTTGAAAATATTGTCGAGATATCGGAGATAAATAATTGTGAATCAAATAATATTATTGAAACTCTTAAAATGATTAGGGATAAGGGTTTTTGTGAAGAAGTTGTTTTTGAAGTGGGAGTGGATTGTGAAATAGTGAAGAAAGTTATTTTGTTGGGTGCCGTTTCAGAAAAATTACTAAATACAATTATTACATCATATAACAATGGAGAGAATGGAGTGATTATAAATAAAATAGGTAGTTCGCTTTCAAAATGGAAATCTGACCCATCAAAAGGGGAGGTATTTACACCATCAGAATTGGTTAATGAAATGCTTGACAAAATTCCGGAAGAGGTATGGAGAAATCCTAAATCTTTATTCTTAGACCCTTGTATGGGAAAAGGAACGTTTCTTATTGAGATAGTTAATAGATTAGTTTATATTTATAAGTATAGTGAAGAAGACGCCAAATCTCGAGTTTACGGGTATGATACTCGAGTAAAATACATAAACTATTTACGTAGACGTGGTTTTATAAACGTTCAATGTAAAGATTTTTTAAATGAAGAAATTAAAATGAAATTTGATGTTATACTTGGAAATCCACCATATACTGTTGGAAAAAATAAAACAATATGGAATCTTTTTGTTGAAAAATCGTTCAATCTTGTTAAAAAAGATGGATATGTATCATTAATACACCCAAATGGGTGGAGAAATATTAACGGAAGATTTAATAAAGTGCAGAATATTTTAAAAAATAAGGAGGTTATTTATATATCGATGAATGATATAAGTGAAGGAAGGAAAATATTCAATGTTGACACACCATTTGATTGGTATGTAATTAAAAATTGTGAAAATGATGAAGATTATGATTCTGTTTTAAAATTTCAAGATGGGGTTACTGAAAAAGTAAAAATAAAAAATTTAAAATTTATACCAAATCATCATTTAGATATGATAAAAACTTTGGTTGCTGGTGACAATGAAGAAAAAGTAACAATATTACATAGTGAATCTTTATATGAAATCAGGCAATCTCACATATCAAATAATCAAACACAAGAATTTAATTTACCTTGTGTATACAGTGTATTAAAAAGTGGGGTGCCGACATTAAAATTTAGTAAAATTGATGTTGGACACTTTGGAATTCCAAAAATTATTTTAGGTAACGGAGCGAACCCAACTTGTTTTATTGATTATAATGGTGAATTTGCCATGACACAATTTGCATTCGCTATTGTCGATACAATAGAAAATTTAGAAAAAATTAAAGAAGTTTTAAACACCGAAAAATTTAAAAAAATAACTCAGGCGACGAAATATGTTGCAACTTCTGGAAATCCATTAGTTTATCCTAAAATAATAAAAACATTTAAAAAAGATTTTTGGAGGCATTTTATAGATGAATAATTACATCGAACATTCAAGAAATAGAGAATATATGTCAGGGGTTGACCGTGATAAACTTAGAATAAAGCAAACTGCGGAAGTTTTTACACCAACACCATTGGTACAAGAAATGCTTGATAAACTTGAAGAAGAAGACCCAACATTATTTATAGACCCAACAAAAATATTTTTAGATAATTCTTGTGGAGACGGACAATTTTTATCCGAAATTATAATAAGAAAAATGGAAAGAAGTGGATGTTCTTTAGAACAAGCTTTATCCACAACTTATGGTGTTGAACTTATGGAGGATAATGTTATTGAGTGTAGAAAAAGACTTGCAGGCCCAAACCCAACTGAAGAGATATTAAAAATAGTTCAAAAAAATATAGTTAATCATAACGCACTAACTTATGATTATTTATTTGGTGAATTGGAATAATTAACTATCTTTGTGGTATGCAAACATTCTTACCATATTCAGACATTAGACAATCGTTAAAAGTATTAGACAACAAAAGACTCGGAAAACAACGAGTCGAGGCGTTTCAAATAATTAATGCAATCACCGGAAGACCAAAGTTAGACGGAACACCTTACAAAGGATGGATAAACCATCCTTGTTCTGTTATGTGGAAAAAATTTATCCCAGCACTAAAGTTTTACCACAACTGTTGTATTGATGAGTGGGTTAGTAGAGGTTTTGTTAATACAATGCAAAAAGAAGTGATTGATGAAGAAATCGTTTATCCCGACTGGTTTGGGTTTGAAGATTTCCATTCATCTCACAGAGCAAATTTATTAAAAAAAGACCCCGAGTTTTATTCACAATATGGTTGGACTGAAAATCCCCAAGACCCATATGTTTGGATGGATAAGGAGAATAAATGGTATAAACAACAAACAGGACAAAAAGTAAGAACTTATTATGAAAAAACTCAGTTACAACAAAAACAGCATAAATTACCAACCACTGAAGCATTGGTCTTTGGATGATGGTAATATTGTTGCCATATATCAAGGAAATAGAGGGAAACACCCCGAACTTGACTTTGTTGTGAAATATCTTGCACCCGGAAAAAGATTACGGGCACCATCACATACGCATTGGATAGTTGATTTATTGATGAAGGCGGAAAGGAATAAAGATATGGTTAAAAACTTTATTGAGGAGTGGTGTGAGTTATATGAAACAATTACACCATTTAATTCTGATGAGGAAAGAAAAAAGTTTAAACCGGAATACAAACACTATATGATGGGTAAATATCATATGTTGAGTCCTTATGGTGAGTTTGGAATTGAGTTCTTATCAATACTTATAGAATTATTTGCCAAGTGTGAAAAAAGGAATGAAGGTGCGTATATGTTTAAAAATATGTTAAGTTTGGTAAAAGAATATTGTGACGGAAAAAAAGATTTTTATCAAATTGTGTCGCATTCTAAAAGAGTTTAATTATCTTTGACTAAATAAATAAAAAATATGAAAAAATATCTGTTAACAGTTTTTGGCGATTTTAATAGTAAAGAAATTATCGCAAGATTAGGAAAGGGAATGGCGCCTATTGTAGATTCACCCCATCTTAAATTCCAACATACGAAAGGAGCGATGGTTTTCCATTTTGGTTCCGAAATAAGTGCTGAAGAAATTTATGATTATGTTATTGGGGTTTTTTATGGTTTATCCAATGCTTTCATTCTTACGGAAATGACTGATAAAACATCGGTTTATATGCCTGAAGATGTTAAGGCACATTTGTTGGATTTAGATAATGATACTGCAGAGGTTGATATTAGAATTAATATGCCAAAAATGGGTAAGTCGGTTGATGATATGTCAGAGATGGCGGAAGACTTTGTTGGTTTTTTATTGGATGAGATGGAAGATGAAATAAAAACACCAACTTTAAATGAAATTCTTGATAAAATAAGTGAAAAAGGAATATCTTCACTTTCGGGGTTTGAAAAAGAAATACTTAACGAATACAGTAAAAACTAAAATATGAAAGAAAAAAACACGACGATTGCGATTAATCAAGAAGAGATTGCTTCCTACTTGAAGGACATTAGAAAAATTAAGGTTATGACTCCGGAAAGGGAAAAGGAGTTGGCTAAAAGGATGTTATCAAATGATTTGAGTTTAATTGAGAAAGAGTCGATTAAGAAAGAGTTATTGGAGGGTAATCTTAGGTTTGTTATTACGGTTAGTAAGCAGTATCAAAATCAAGGGTTGGAGTTATGTGATTTGATATCTGAGGGTAATTATGGGTTATTAAGGGCGATTGAGAGTTTTGATTGGTCTAAGAATCTAAGATTTATATCTTATGCTGTTTGGTGGGTTAGACAATCGATTTTACAATCTCTTAATGAGAATTCTAGAACTATTAGGTTTCCGGTAAATGTGGTTCAGGAGTTTCATAAGGCAAAGAAAGAACAGGATGTTACGGGAGAGGAATTACCGGATAAGTTTGTTAATCTTCCGTATACGGTAAACTTGGATAGTCCATTGAATGAGGACGGAGATACGTTACTTGATGTTATTGTAAACCCAAATGAAGATAGACCGGAAGATGTGTTTTCAACCAAAGATATTTTGAGACAAAAACTTGCATCTATTCTTAATATTTTGGATGAAAGAGAGAAAGTTATTATTGAGGATTATTTTGGACTTACTGGTAGTTCAAGGACGTTGGAAGATATTGGAAATGACTTTGACCTTACTAAAGAGAGGGTTCGTCAAATAAAGGAGAAAACGTTAAGAAAATTAAGGAACGAGTGTAAAGACTTGTTTGATTATATGTAAAATATGTGAATGGACTATTTATTATAGTCCATTTGTTTTTTAATTTTATTAAAATTGTTAAATATGAAAAAATTTATAGAAAATAACTTTGTTATAATTGTGTTGGTGATTGTTCTTTTGTCTTTTTTTAAAAGTTGTGGTGACTCTAGGGAGTTAAGTAAAATGAGAAAAGAAGTTCAAATAATTAAGGATTCCACATACACAAAGAAAGAATTGGGTATTGAATTAAAAATAATGGGTCTTGAAGCTGAAAAGAGAATGATACAGGCTACGGATAGAAAATTATTAGACGTGCAGAGACAAACTCAAATTGAGGAAGAAATTAAAAAATTAAAAGGAGAGAAATAATGAATTGGATACAAAAAAATTTTAAAACAATAATATATGCGTCTTTTCTGGTACCGATAATTACGGTTGCTATTGTATCAATATCACATGTAACCAAATGGTATGGATTATCAAACCCTATTAGTTGGGCTGTGTATTTATCTTTAGGTGTTGAAATTGCCGCGTTATCCGCATTGGCCGCGATATCTGCTAAAATGGGTAAGAAAGTTTATTTACCCTTTATTATTGTTACGTTAATTCAATTCATCGGTAATATATTTTTTGCATATCAATACATAGACGTTACTAATGAATCGTTTAAAGATTGGGTTGATATGGTAGACCCCATTGTTTCATTTATGGGTGTTGAATCAGGTAATATGATAGGTCATAAAAGATTTTTGGCATTGTTTGCCGGAGGAATGTTACCATTAATTTCATTATCTTTTCTTCATATGTTAGTTAAGTTTGAGGAGGAGGAAAAGAAAACTCAAGTAACTCCCGTAATAGATATAGATGTGTTGAGTGTTGAATCCGGAAAAATAGAAGCGGAACAAGAAAAAGAAAATCATACGCCCACAGAAGAGGTTTTATTAAAATCATCAAAAAATATACAAAATGACTTTGAGACGACTACAAACGATGAAATCTCAGATTGGGATGTTACACTTATGGATGGGTTGGAAGAAGAAAATTTTGAACCGGTTATAACTTTTGGTAATGCTGCGGAGAAACCAAAAATAAATAGATTAGTATATACTAGAAGGGATGGTTAAAATAGAAAAATACGGGGATTTTAACCCAATTGGGGAGCACAAAAATAAAAGACAAATAATATTATGTCATACTTCGAGGGATGTTGAGGAATACTTAACATCCCTTAAATTTAGGTATAATAAAAAATACGATAAGATACCTCACTTTGTTATTTCAAGGGATGGAAGTGTTTTGCAATTAATACCTGAGTTAGGATATACAAATATCTTTTTTGATGAGTGGATAAATAAAACGTCTATTATAGTTTGTTTGGAAAATTTAGGTTGGGTAGAAAAGAAACCATTAACAAATTATCACATTAATTGGAATGGTAATATTTATAATGAGAGTCCATATGAAAAAAAATGGAGAGACTTCTTTTTTTGGCAACCTTATACAGAAGAACAAATGAGTAGTTTAGTTTTATTGTGTGAGAAATTATGTTTGGAATTTTCAATACCAAGGAAAAGTGTAGGACATAATACAAAATTTGAAGGAATAAAAAATTTTGATGGGATTGTATCAAGGAGTAATTATGATTCACGATTTACAGACTTGAATCCGTCATTTGATTTCGAATTATTTAAAAAAGAAATAGAATATGAGTAAATTTAACAACACTAGGTATGATGAAATTAAAAATCTTGTAAACATTGCAAGAAATTTAAATGAGGATACAATAAAGCAAATTAATATCGGTAAAGATATTGAGGATAATGTTGAAAATGATGAGTATGAAACGGCTAATTCAGGGGAGAAAGAAAAGACTCCTGAAGATAAGATACAAAAATATAGAATATCTGGTGGTATATTGGCGATTCACGGAAAAAATAGAGATGAGTTACAAATCACTACTGATGACAAGATGGCTTTCCAAGAAACTATGGACGAATTTATTGAAGAAGTTTCGGACTTAGTTGATTTTAATCAATTGAATTTATATCAAAACAACGTTGAGTGGTCGGGTAAAATAATAGACCAAGACATGGATTTTATTTTTACCATTGGAGAAAATAATGGTATTTATATTAATGGAGATGCTGTTAAGGTGGACCCAGAGTTTTTGGATATGATAAATAAATTACAGAGGTATTACGAAAAATTTAAATCAAAATGGTCGAAATTGGTGGCTTCAAGGAAAAAAACAATGAATCCGGAGGATTAAATTTTGTTAAAAGAAATTATTTAACAATTTTGAAAATTATTGGAGGTATTTTTATTTTATATTGGATGGTTTTTATTTTAACACCTGATGTTAAAATGTTGGAAAATCAACAAAAAAGAATAAATGATTTAAATTACCTCATAATACAAAAAGAAAAGGAACAAAAAAAATTGAGTGTTGAGATTGCTAATTTTAACGCTCAAATTAAAATTTTAGATTCTAATATAAATAGAATTAAGGGGGAAAAAATAATAATTAAAGAAATATATTATGAAAAAGTTAATAATGTTGACAACTATACTGATGCTCAGCTTGACAGCTTTCTCGCAAAAAGATACAACTATTACATCCGTTAAGTGTATTCCAATTCCAATCTTAAAACAAATGATAAAAGATATCATTAGTGGAGATGGGGCAAAAGAACAATTAAAATTAACGGAACAATTATTGGACTCAACCGAAAAAAAAATAGTATTAAAGGATTCAACAATTAATAGATTAGAAAAAAAATCTAATAATTGTGAAAATATTTTGGAGATGGAAAAGGAGAAGTATAGTATATTAGAGTCTCATACTAAAAAAGTAGAAAATGAGTTAAAGTTCGAGATGGTTAAAAATAAATTTAAATCAATACTTGGTATAACCGCAATTGGGGTATTAACATTCTTTTTAATAATAAAATAAAATGCCGTTTACAAATACAGAAAAAAAAGAAATTGAAGTAATGATGAGAAAAGAAATTAAAAATTTCTTGGAAACAAATACTATAAAACAATTTGAAGATAAAATTTTAGATAGGGTCGTTCAGGATATGAAAAGAGGTAAACTCGAGTCCGAAGCAAAAGAAATAACCCTTAAAATGTTCCGTGAATTCTATCAGTTTATGTGGATGAATAGAAGTTATTGGGAACCAAGACTTAAAAACGCTTAATTATGGATACACCAGGACCAATTTTCAGTAAAGGATTAGATAAAGCATTTTCTTCATTACCAACAATTAATACAGATATTACTATGGATGCATTGAAATATAAAGACATGGTTGAAGGAGAAGTTGAAGAGAAATGGAGTGAAAAATACAAAAAAAGTATTGATTGTAATAATCCTAAAGGATTCAGTCAAAAGGCTCACTGTCAGGGTAAGAAAAAGAAATCTGAGACTAAAGAGGCAACAAGCACAAGTGGTACAGGTCAATTTCAAGGTCCTTTTGCGTTTAAAGATAGTGAATTTGTAAGAAAAAGTTTTGCTGAAACCCCAAAAAAAGTAGAGACTAAAGAAGCGACCGGGTCAGGTTCAGTAGGGGCTTATTCAACACCTGCATTTGTTGCACCAAATAAAAAAGAATGGAGAGGGGCTGCGAAACCTTTATATAAAGGAGGGGCATTTGTTAAGGTAAAAAAGAAATGTAAAAATTTCCCATATTGTAATCAAGGGGATATTAAGGCATTAAAGATATATGAAAATGAAAGTTTAAAAGAGGCGATTAAAAATGTTTCTCAAAAATATAATATAAGTGAGAACGTAATTAAATCGATTATACAATATGAACTTAGTAATTTAAATAAATAAAGATATTTATAATAAAAAAAAATATGAATAATTTTTCTAAAAAAATTGATGCCATGGTTTTTAACATCTTAAATGAAGAGATTGAAAAAAAATCAAATGAAATTGTAAACATACTTGAAAAAGAGTTGAAGGGGGGTCAAAAAAAATTGGATGTTGCCAAGCCTAAAGGTAAATTAACCTCTGATGATTTTAAGATGTTAAGAGGTATGAAGAAAAAAGAAACTAAAGAGGAGAAGGAAACGATGTGCTCTGAGTGTGGTGGTGGAATGTATGAAGGTGAATGTATGGAATGTGGTTCTTCATATATGAAAGAAGAATGGAATGAAGAAGAAGAAGTTGGAGAAGGTAATGCATTTTCAGGGGCGTTAAATAAGGCTAGAAAACAACATAAAGATAGTTTTGAGGTTGATGGAGAAACTTATCCGGTTAGAGAGGCTAAAGAAAATTGGATTCAAAAAGCAAAAATGCATAAAGGTGCGTTACATAAAAAATTAGGGATTCCGGAAGAAGATAAAATTCCTACTGCCAAGTTAAAATCTTTGAAAAAAGAATTAGAAGGTAAATCTAAAGGTGATAAAAAATTATCCGCGGCTGATTTAAAATTACTTAAACAAGTTAATTTGGCTCTTAACCTAAAAAGTTTAAAGGAGAGTGATAATACTTTAAAATTGACAGAGGAGGAAATGATTAACTTATTAGAATCAATAGTAATTGAAGAGAAGAAAAAACAAGAGTTAGAAGTTAAAGTTAAAAAAACTACGGACAAATTAAAAGATAATATTTCAAAGAAATATGTTTCAGGTATGTCTAAATTACAAAAAAGTTTAGATTCAAGTAAAAAAGAAGAAAATGACTATATTTCATCAGTTACAAAAAAAATGAAAGAATATCTTAAAGATGGTTCAAAAAGTTCTTATGAGATGAATCCAACACATTTCCCAAAAGGTAATGGTGAGTTAGCGAAAATGGATAAGATGACATATCATGCAAGTAAACCTGTTGAAGAGTATATTGAAAATTTTACGGCAGCCGGAATGGAAAATTTAGTTTATGATGAAATTAATCCTGATGAAGAATGGGTAACCGATAATATTGAAGGTTCTTCTCGTACTGGTAATAATCCTAAATGGGCTAATTCTGTGGAAACCGATGTTAATAAAAAACGTAATCAAATTAGAAAAGATAATTTATTAGGTGCGGTAAAATCTATGGCGTATAATAAAGCACCTCAACCGGTAGAAGATGACGGTAAAAGTCATTCACATCAAAAGTTTGAAAAAAACTTTGGAAAAGGTGCGGGAGCAAAGGCAAATAGGATTTTAAATCAATTAGAGTCTACTCAGGACAAAAATAATAAATTAATTAGTGAAGAGTTTAATAAGATGAAAAATCTTATGAATTACAATAAAAAAACTCAGTAAACTTCATTTATATATAAATGTATATTATATTCTCCATAGGAAACTATGGAGAATTTTTTTAATTGGATATCGACCCCCATTCCGGATGACGAAGTTATTGTTTGGTTTAACATTCATAATATGAATTATGAAATGATAGAGTTGTGCGGAGATATATTTAAGTCATTGCATTTTATTGTCTCGGATACGTATTTGGGTGATAATGTTAATGAAACGGGTATTGTCCTATCAAATGAAGATAATTTGGCTCATTTTGAATGGTGTTGGGGATTACTTATTGAAAACTTTAGAAAAGAGAATATAAGGTTAAGAATTGAGGGGAAACATAAGGATTATTTAAAAACATTCTTTTTTGATACATTTTATGATGCTAAAGATAAGAACGTTAAGAATGCTATACCTAACTTTTTGGAAGATATTTTTGATTTAGATAAACCATTTAGTAAATCAGACCTTGACATTTTAACAGAATTGTATAATTTAGTAGAGAAAAATATAGAATAAAAGATTTGACTTTTATTTTAAAAATTAATAAACTTATAAAAAAAAGAAAAATGGAAACATTAGAAGAAATCAAAACGGTGGTAGAATCCATGTCAGTTGATGTTACTAAGTTTTATAACGGAAACAAAAGTGCTGGCACTAGAGCCAGAAAATCAGCTCAAGAAATTAAAGCTCTTTTGCAAAAACTTCGTGGTGAAATTTTAGAAACAAAAAAAACAAATGAGAATGAGTAATATTGAAAATATATTTTTATTTATTTTCGTTTTTACGATTTTAATCTCGTTAAGAGGTTTATTTAAAATCATAGGTTCCCTGGTGCAAAAAGAACCTACACCGCTCAAATTTAGCAACAGGGAACTTATATTTTTAGGTTTATCAATTAGTTACATCATAACATATATTATAAAATGAGTTTTTACGCAATAATATCACCATATGTCGAATATTTACATTCGATAAGAAAATTAGAAAATTATTTGAGTTTCGATATGAAATTCCCAACTAGATGGAGTTTACCTAAATCAATTATGGATGAGGGTCAATTAATTAGTTTTGACGTTGGTTTAGAAAATTTAAAAGGATTATCATTTGTTTGCAAAACAGATGATACAGATATTGAGTTAACTTTATCTAAGGTCTTAAAAATAATTAAGTTAAATAAAGAAAGAGAAATAAAAGAAAGGTTATTTAAAGAGACTGTCGAACAATTAAAAAATACTTTTGAAAAAACAAATCTCGATAAGTTACAAAAACTTTATTTTGATTTTGAAAACGATGAAACAATTTTAAATACTGATGAGGAAAGAAGCACAATTGAATTGGTTGAGGAGTCAACAATTGAAGGATAAAAATGATGTTGAATTAAATAAGAGAACTATTATTAATCAAATTAAAAAAATTAATAAAGAAGACCTCTTTACCAAGACTGAGGAAAAACCAAAATATAATTTATGGCAGAAAATAAAAGTAATGATTTGGGGGACTTAGAAAAGATTGCGTTAATTGCGGATTCTTTACAAGCGATGTTTAAGGGAAAAAGTTCTGTTATTTTTGAACTTAATAAAGCGGATTATACAAAAATGATTAATCATTTTAGGGAGATTGATAGACACCACAAACAATTTACGATTGATATGTCAGGAACTGATTTTATTTTCATTCTCGATGAGAGTATGTTGTAAATTTCCTATATAACATTTTCTTATCAAATCCATTATTACATAGTATTTCAATTAAATATTTTCTCTGTGCCGAAGAAACATCTTTTACAAAAAGGCAATCCCCTCTTTTTATTTTAAAGAAATAAAAATTTAGAGTATCAATAAATCTTACACATTCGTCAACGTTTTTAAAGGTGAATAATTTAAAATCTTCATCTCTTTGAACTACGATTTTATTATGTAATGATGATACCATTTTAATCCCATCACCTTTCAAGTAATCATTAATTAACGTATGAATGTTTATTTTTGATTTCCTTTGTAAATCAAAAAATTCCTCCTCTATTTTGTAGTTTGATATCTCAACCAATGTCATATCATCATCTTCAAGTTTAACCTTCACATTTCGTCCCATTTCATCTGTCAGGTATATTGGGAATAGTTGATTGGAACTTAATTCAACCAATCCAATTTCAAATTTGCATGGTTCCGCATTTTCCACAAGTTTTTCAAAAATAACATTTTCGGAGTCTTTTTTTAATTTAGAAAAAAACTGATGAGCTTTCTTGTAAGTTATAAATTTCTTTATTATCTTTTTTTTTTATTTTTTT
>Ga0114979_10001523_pt1 | contig 15690 bp, 26 predicted proteins | sample S_140625_EF_Meta_FD_87315 | JGI IMG/M metagenome (GOLD analysis project Ga0114979, IMG submission 87315) | Freshwater microbial communities from Lake Simoncouche, Canada to study carbon cycling - S_140625_EF_MetaG | ecosystem: Environmental > Aquatic > Freshwater > Lake | place: Lake... | reverse complement strand
TTCTCCCGTGCCACCATACGCTCTTAAATGTTTAGTGAGAAATGAAGAATCTTCACTTCTTGTTATCATTTTTGAGCTACCATTTTTATCGACTACAGCATAATCAAAACCAGCAAATAGACATTCCATTGAAACGAACCATTTGTTATTTTCGATTTCTGATATAATCCTGTGCATTCTTTCTCTATTGTCTGGATTTGTCCAACTATTGTAAAGAACGGCTTCAGTGATAATGTCAAATTGTTCTGGGGGGTTTGTCTCTTCCGCAGCAATTGAGTTACCATTTCGATCTACTACATAGCTACCAGTAATGTGTCCTATAATATCATTTTCATTATGCATGAAGTTAAATTGTTTGTCTTCGGGCGTGTGTTTAGCTGCCCAAGTTTGTTGGTTGTCAAAAACGTCATCATTTTTATTCCAACCAGTTGAAACTAATACAGATTTAATATAATATAAATCTATTTGGTTAGGATTACTAGATGCTTTCAGTTTTTCGACAATATTGTGAGATATACTAGATGACTTATGTTCATTAATCAATATGGCTGGCGCACAATAAGCTACAGAAGCCTGAGACTTAATAACGTCGCACAAACCATCTAAAATTTCTTGATTATATATTTTCATTATAGTTTTGCCTCTCAGCAATAATATACACAAAAATATTACAAGTCCTACTCAAAGGCTTTATACTCAATGTATAACCCAATGATGTTTCTTCTATATTTATCAATACTCATGCTTTCTAAATTAATATTATTTTCAATTAGTAGGTTTTTAAACTCTGTTGGGGCATGTTTTTTAGAGATTAAAATTGATTGAACAATACTGGCATTTACCTGTGATAATGGCTCAATATTAGTAAATAAGTCTAATTTAAGTTGCTCTAAATCGTTAATATCGGCCTTGGTTAATTGTCGTAGATTCTTTTTTTGTTTATTGTTTAGAAAGGCATTATTTAATATATCTGATATGCCATCCCAAGCCTCTTCTGCCCATACGACCAATTCTGCTACTCCCGGTTTAGATTTGGGTTTAGCGATCCTTTGCTTTCGTGGATTTTTATCTGTTGACAATGGGGGTCTGCCATTTGGGTTAGATGGTGTTGGTGTTGGTGGACTACCCCCAAATGGTGATGCGCTCTTTGGTTGCATAAGCATATCTTTAGGAATAGTACTTTTAATGCCAACATCCTGTGGCATAACTTTGCCAGTTTGCAGAGCAATTTTTTCTAAATTTTCTTTATGTTGCGGAGTATGATATGGGCTAGCTTTTTTGGGGTTTTTGTCATCACTTCGCTCTGAAACTTCTCTTTGCAGTCTAATCTTTTCAATTTGTGGAATTTCTTTAAATCTTTGTAGTAGAGTTTCTTGACTAATAATATCTCTATCTGCCAATTGTATAAGTAGATTTTTTTCTGCTGTCTCGTCAGATAAACTCATTTGATCAAATTGTATATATGCCCTGTGTCTAAATCCCATGGCCTGTCTAACAATTTCTAATTCTTTTTCCCAGAATTTAATTAATAGGTCTCTACCGTACTGTAATCTTTCAACTAAGGTTTTGAGGGATATAAAGTTGTTTGTAAACCCACCACCGTTGGTAGACATCCCCGTAAGGGTTGGTGGCACTCCAAGTCCAGCATAAATACTATTCAGAACGGCTGTATATTTTTCAGATCCTAAGAATTTGTATACTTCGCTACTAGATTCTTTAAAAGATAATTCTGGCCCCCAAACTAACTCCATTGTTCCACCGCCAACATTGCTAGACAATACATCTCTTAGTTTATTGATAGCGTTTCTATTAGGTAAAATTTTATGTTCTAGATTACCAAGAGTCCATAATCTAATATTAGAAATAGCACCATCTAAAGCTGATAAATCTGCTAGTCTCATTTTTTCTAACATTATAATATCATCTAATATGGCATAAATCATAGGATTAGCCCATTGCTGCCAATCGTCTTTTTTATAGTGAAATACACTTACTCTATCAGTATCTATAGTAACTTCTTTTTCGCCATTTTTAAGAGCCTGTTTCAAATTATCTGGCAAACTATTTAAAACATCATTAGGAATATCACCATCTGTAAATCTATCTAAAAATGTACCAAGATTAATAGTGTATGCTGGAAAACCCATGAACAACGATAATTTTCCATTTTTCATCTTAACAGTAAGGGGATTAAAAAAATTATATCTCCATGGTATGAGATTATTTTTAAAATTTGGCACCTCAACTTTAATATCGGCAGCTAAAGATTTCATATATTGATTAAGCTGTGGCGTAACTTTAGCATAACTACGATAAACAATAACATTGCCAGCTTTATAAATATTATTTAAAAATCTTTCAGATCGTTCTTTACCATTAATACTTCTAAACCATTGCTGGTAAAATTTTTCTACGCTTTTGTTTTGATGAACAATATTAATGCCTTGACTACCAAAGTCTCCCATCAAATCTACAATATTTCTAATAATACCTACCTTATCGTAGGCATCCATGCACATTTTAATAGCACGATTTTGCTGGGTTGGAACGGCTTCGCTAGGTCTAAAAGCTAGATAATCCCTTTTGGTAAAATCTGGTTTAACAGATCGATTAGGTTCAATATCAGTAAAATTACGATATGTTGTACCGTGACTCTTAGTAGAGCCACCGTATGATTGGATATTATCAGAAAATTGTGAGATAGCTTGCGCTTTACTAAGTTCATCATTGTCTGACCATGTTATCATATCGTCGTTCATGTTTTTCCTCAATTGGATTGTAATTAGACTGTCTATGTATTAATACACATCTTTCATATTCTCGGTAAACCAGCTAGGGCCAATATATAATTTTTCATTGGGTTGTTTATTTTCATGACCGCCAGTAGCAAATCCACCATAAAAGTTGTAAGCTTCTTGCGTCGGGGTTCTATGTAAGACTCTTGCTGCCATATTAGCCATTAATAGGGCAGAATACCTATCTTTTCTAATCTTACTTTTTCTGCCAGTACCCACAACCACCTCTGGAGTATCCCACCGATCTCTTCCGCTATTTGTCTGGGTCATTTGTATCATAGAAAGTTCATCTTTTAGTTCTTCTATGTCTAAAACGCATTCTTCTAAAGTATCAAACGCCCTATACTTAATACTGTCTTCGACGTTAGATAACCCAATACTAATAGCGTCAAATAGTGGAAATAATAATACCTTGTCTTCAAAGTCTTTTCTTAGCCCATGATTAGATTCAGATAGCCAATCGTATCTAGCAAATTGACACAATTCTACTATGTGTAGCCCTCTTTCACCGTCTGTGTCTTTAAATTTGTCAGGATCAATTATAGGCCACAATGGTAATTCGCCCTCTTTAATCTTGTCATTGTCGTGAAGTGACTCTATAATCGCAATACCGCCACCCTGCGCGTCAATAGAGATATGTATACATGGAAATAAAAGCATTAAATCACGAATTTTTCTTGCACAATAAGAATAAAAATCCGTTTCAGCCGAATAGCCCCTTTTGACAATTTCTTTATGCTCTGTTCTCGTTGTTGTCCAACAGTGGACAATTCTACGATGATCAGCATTAACCTCTATGATAACTATACTAAAATTATCAACTTCTGACGCTGGATCAACGCCAAAGATATATCTTTTATTTTTATCGCCTATTAAAGAAGCTTCGAATATAATGGGGTGGCCCTGAGTATCTTTAATATCTCCATTATCAGAAACAACGCAGGATTCTATTAATGATCTCTTAAAAAACCCCTGAGAGTCTCTAGTAAAACAAGCCCCGTACTCCATCTGGTAAATACCAGTATGTACAGTTGCCTTAGATCTAGCTACTTGGTCAGCATCCATAAATCCCGGTGGTAATAATTCATAGGGCATTCTAATAATAGAGTATTGCGTCCAATCAAAACCCTCTGGCGCATCTTCGCCATTAAATGCTTCTTTTAATTTAACTCTATTACCCTTACTTTTAATAATAGTTTTCCATTTTTTCCAATATGTCGCAAAATGATTAAAATCATAATATGCAGTTCCAGATAAAATAATTTGATTATCTTTAATATCTTGATTTTTTAACTCTTGCTCAATTTGTACGCCTAATTCGTGTGCCTTCTTTTTGGCCGATAATCGTTTAACATTTTCTATAGGATCTGCACTAACAGCGGCAAAACCGGCAACAACGTTTTCAAAAATATCTCTAGGTATAGATGCAAACTCATCCGCTATAATATCATTGGCTCTTTGTCCTCTAATTTTTTGTCCATCTCCAAGAGGTAGGCATGTAATAACACTTTCATTAAGTCTCATAACGCACCTGTCAGTGTCTCTACTGGGACCACTATCAGAGTCACAAATATCTCTTAACATTGGAGAATTACGCCATATGGTTTCCATGTACTCAAATACTACTTTAGACTGTCTAAATGCAGCACCCACTACAACTATTTTGCGTTTAGGTAGTATTAAAGCCCGCAGCATAGAATATACAGCTAATTTAAACGACTTACCAAACCCTCGACTTGCAATTAACATAGGAAATTTCCTATGCCAAAGCTCATACATGATTAATGCTTGAGATGGTAGAAGGTGAGTATTTAAAATATGGCTACATGTAAAAGATAAGTATTCCGGTCTACTCATTAGCCACGCGAGTTTGAGTGGAAAGTCATCTTCAGAAGGTCTTAATATTGACATGGGATTAAAAATTTCTGTATCAGAAATATCAAGCCCTAGCCACGCCTCTTCTATTTTTTTGAGTTCTTTCATTGTGGTATGTGCCAATTATGTAAGATGGCATCCGCAAAACCATAATATACAGCTTCTTCTGCGTTCATATACCAATCGCCAGATTTAAGTTTGCGTATTAAATAATTTTTAACTTGTTTTTCACTTGGTTTTTTGCCAAATTTATCTTTAAAGAACAAGCCGTCTACGCATCTTTTGGCATATAGCTCAAACATGGTTAATGCTGTTTTTCTTTCATAGTCAGCTACATTCTGTGCGCTAAGATAGTCTGTATTAATATCAGTAGACCCGTAGTGACACATAAAATGAGAATTAGGTGTCATATATCGATAGTCTGCTGCCTGTAAAATAATACTACTCATGGAAGAAGCCTGCCCATATATAATCATTGTGACATAGGATCTTGAAAGTTGTATAGCGTCAAAAATAGCCATACCGTCTGACCACTCACCACCAATGCTTTGCATGTGAATAGTAATAGCTTGATCACTCTTCATGTCCAAACCCCTTAGATTTTTAATAAAGGTATTAGACATCCGATATTCAACACCGGGATTTTCATTGTCTTCTGTGTGATAATGGTTATGTAAAAATATTTCTCTTGCGGATATATTAGCGCCATATTCATGGAAGTCTTTTAGTAGTTCTGGTTCAGTCACTGTTTTCTCCCTATGGTATACATTTCGTTGACTCGTTTAAGTATGCTGCTGACAGCTAAAAATGCGTTATGTTTGTTGCCACAGAATATCACATGTACATTGTTGTATAGTTCAAATTCTAGTAGACACTTCAACATGTACTTGCCAGTAATTTTGACCGATGACATCTTTTTTAGTGGAATGCGTGTCTCGTCTGGGAACTTGATTAAATCTTCTAAGGTAAACTCCAAAATTAAAAATTTATGAGCAAAACTAGCCATTCTGTCTATTTCTTCCAAGAATGTGTATTTTTTCTGCCCCAAGTTCATTGCGAACTCTTCGACACATCCTTTTCTTTCAATGCATATTTTATCTTCTAGCCCCACTATAGAATAATCCCCAGTATCTAATTTATGCTCTACCATTCCAGCGCAAGTGTTGTATGCTGTAAAATAGTAACCATCTTGTTCTCTGGTGTCTTTTATAACGGTAAATGGGGGAGCTTGTTTATACATTTGTTAATTCCATAAATAGTGCCTCATAGTGATGTTCTTTTCCTTTGATAGATTTATGACAGTTGACACATAGTGTTATGCCGTTTGATATTTCATACCTTAGTGCGGATGCGGTAGACCATTTACGAATATGATGTACCTGTACTTTCTTAGAATATCCACACCCCGGCATTCTACATTTCTTCCTATCGCGCTTTAACACGCCTTTTCTAAAGGACTCATATGCTGGATCATCATAATTTCGTTTCATAAGGGATATATCTTATCTATTCTACATGTTTTTTTAATTCTTCTACATAAAATTCTACGAGTAATTGATGGATCTTGACTGATAATAATATGAATTAATTGATCAAATACTAATTGGCATGCGTCATCTGGATCTTTAGCTGAAATAAATATAGTTGGAAAGGGACTATTATATGATTTGAGTGATAAATATTTAATATAATTAAATATACTAGAAAGATCTAGCATGATTCTGTAATTTCTCATTGATTTTCGCATTTATCATCATGGATACTAATTGTTCTAAATTGCATTTAGGCTCCCAACCTAATTTGCTTCGGGCCTTACTAGAGTCTCCTCTTAAAAAATCAACTTCTGCTGGTCTATAAAAAGCTGGATCTATATAGACATATTTTGCCCAATCGTCTATATTCATAAATTTAAAAGCTAGTGTTAAGAAATCTTTAATTGTGTGAGTTTCTCCGGTACAAATCACATAATCATCTGGCTCATCCTGTTGCATCATTAGCCACATAGCCCGCACATAGTCTCCAGCGTATCCCCAATCACGACAAGCGTCTAGATTTCCGAGTCTCAGTTTAGGAAATGATAGAGATCTGTCGTTTGACATAATATATTCATCTGACGTTGTTATTTGTTCACAGCTAGAAAACTCGTTAGATTCCAACCATGTGGTAAAATCAACAATCCAGTTAGTTATTTTTTTAGTTACAAAATTATCCCCTCTTCGCGGGCCTTCATGGTTAAAAAGTATACCCGCGCTAGCATGTAAACCATACGCCTCACGATATAATCTAACGGTATAATGGGCTGCGCACTTAGAAATAGCATAGGGAGATTGTGGTAAAAATTTTGTATTTTCATTTTGATATTTTAACATAGTTTTGCAGTCAACGTCATAAGAAGCCCCAAACATCTCGCTGGAAGAAGCTTGATAAAATCTAGTATGCATTAATTTAGCATCTACTATACCCTCTAGAATATTCATGCATCCCTTGCCGGTAATATCCCAAGTTAGGGCAGCTTGCTTAAAAGAAGTACCAACATGTGATTGAGCCGCCAGATTATAGATTTCATCTACATCGTCGTTCTTAATTAAGACATTCATAACGCTACGCGAATCTGTTATGTCGCCTTCTACTATTTCTAGGTTGTCCCTCTCTAATAAATGCCTGATTCTAGATGTAGTATCTGTACTAGATCTGCGAACAACTCCAACAACTTTATAATTTTTACTTAGTAGTAGGTCTGCTAAATGACTTCCGTCCTGCCCCGTAATACCAAAAATGATAGCCTTTTTCACTTTAAGTTCTCCTGTAGTTTAACTTTGTGATAATCCTCTGTAAATTCTCCCTTTTTCATTCCCTCTACATACCATGGAGTTTTTAGTTTTTTGAAATATATGGAGTGTGCAATATCTTTATTCACCAATCTTTGTGGTCCATCTGTTTCAAACTGCCAAGGTGTTTCTGCTGGTCCAATACAAGATTTGAAAAACTTTTTTTTCCATATTGAAGCTTGCATAGATATAAGATAAGTACTATTATAAGCAAATTTATATATATTATTTTGTATATGTGACTTAACATATATCTCACTATCTTCATGTATTCCAAAACGGTCTAAATTTCTTAATTTTATAAAAGACATGTACGTTTCAAATTCCCCTTTGGATATTTTACGACGTAAAAAATAATCGTCCTGTAACCACAATACGTATGGTGATTGTATATTATTTAACGCATATGTTAAGCATTCAGTATAAGGTATTTTGCCGGGAGTCAAAGATGTAAAACCGTCATACTTTGGCGCAAGAGTTTCTGAGAGAAATATTTTATCGCACTGTATGGAGTGATCCCAATACTTATTAAATAAATGTACAAAGGTATCCCACAGGTGGTTGTATTTGTCGCACGTTCCTATTAATATTGTGAACATTTAATCTTTTACCGTGTCTGGTGTTAAGAACGGCTGGTCTACTTGCCCGTCCTGATATTTATGAAAAGCCCCCAACCTCTCGCCCTCTTTTGTCATTGCAAGTCTCATCTTCTCCATTTCGATGCCATATTTTTTCATCGTGTCTGGATCTTGCATAAGATGAGCCACCCAAGCCGTGAAACTTTGTTTGCTATCTTCTAGTCTTTTAATTCGCTGTTCTCTTGTTCCCTTCATTTCTCTTAACATTGCTGCCTTTTTACTTTGAAGTTCACGGTAGTCACGATTTAAACTTTCTTGAGAGGCTCTTAACGCAGCCATCTGACGTTCCATATTCATGATATAATCTTGGTCACGCTGGTCTTTCTCTACCGCCCTCTCGTCTTTAATAATTTTGTCTAACAGGTCCATCTCATTAATATTATCTTTATTACTTTTTAAACAGCGGTTCATTAATATTTCTAGCTTAATAACGTCTACCACTTGTAATTCTTCAGTGGGAAAAACATCATCTTTGAACTGCGCGATAATCCTGCTCCAGTGATATTTAAATAATTCTAATTCAGTAGATGTAAACTGTGACTCTAGCTCAATCCAGTAGGGGCGATTTTCTAGCGAATACGCCGCCGCCTCTTCTGATGAAATTCCTACGCGAAGCTTCCGCTTTATAAAAATTTCTATAGAGTCAACATCCCTGTCTAGTCTCTGTGCCAAGTCATGCAATGTTAAGCTATCAACATGATTAGTAATAAACCGCATCTCATCCTTAGATAATCTACCCCTTTTCATGTGTATGCCTCTCAACTAAATTTTTGACCGTTGTTAAAATCTCTTCTCGTCTTTTCTTGGGAACGTAAACGTCATTAATTATTTTCAGATAATCAGCCCGACAATCAGACGGTAGATGTTTATCTAATATATCTTGGGCCTGTTGGGCATCTATGATATTATCATGATCATGTGTGGGGCTTGGAATACAATCTTCATTAGAAATGTACTTGGGGCGTAGAATTTTTTTCTTATCGGTTTCATCCTTAGTATAATAGTTATCTCTTATAAAGTTTTTTAAACGGTTGGACAGGTGAACGGCTAGGAAGTTCTCTAGGGGGCGGCTGGGGTCATATCTTTCTAGTGCGTCCATACAAATAATAAAAGCCTCTTGTTTTATATCGTCAATGTCATAACCATGAAATGTATACTTAGCCGAAGAACGGTCTACCACAACCATAATTTGATCTACCACCTGTTTTTCTGTCATGTTTGGTGGTAGTCTCATTTAATGGCAATCCAAGAAGATCCATTATAATATTTTAAATAATTATTTTCTTCATCATAAACAAGGTGTCCACGTTTAGCTATGGGATCTTTTGTTGGAATTAGCTGCAATAGGGCGGTGCTAAGTCTAGCGGCCTGTAACTTGCTAACACTTAAAGAAATTTGTTTTGTATACTTGGAGATGGCACCTATGAGAGTTTCAATGAACCCCTTATCATTTATCTTGAGGGGGCCAACCTCACCGTCTAATCTTCCTACTAAGCAATCATTATCAACAACAAATGAGTGGGGGCGAAAAGGGGCAATTGAAGTTAGAATAGAGTTGGGGGCTATGAAGTATTCTAAAGAAGATCGGGGGCAAGAGGAGGCGACTATTAAGTGTTGACCTAGTGAACATTTAAAAGAGGCGGGAGTTCCAGATATATAATATGATGTGGCGGCATCTTCTCCTACTGAAATAGTGAGGTGTCTACGAATAAAGATCTTATCGTTAGACTCAAATAGATAGCCGATTCCTCGCTCGTATTGAACAACGGTGTCTTTTTTAAATTGTTCGACCGTATAAAAGAATAGAACGTCGGGGCCAAAAATATTTTTAAAAGTGTTGTCTGATGAGAGGGTTTTATTTTTGAGGGCGTGGTTCAAAGTGGGATTAACATTGCTTAATCCTTCAACACCATTAAGTTCTATGTCAAGTTCAGAGCAACAGGTTGCTAGCTCAATCGCTTGATGGAGGCTGGTCTTTAGTTTCATCCGATTTTATCTCCAAGTCCGATAGTAAATCACTGATTGGCTTGTCTGCTTGGGATAAATCGTCAGCTATAGAATCTATAAGGGCGGCAGTTGCTCTGCAATCTAAATGCGTTTGTATTATTTTCATTGGAATCTCCTTAATATAATATACACATGACGGTAATATAACACCGAGAGAAACAACGTATTTGAGGGGTGATTGGGGGAGATTGGGTAATACATTACGATAATTTTTAGTAGTTGTGAAAGAACCACCCCGGCTTTTTCAGAGCGAGGTTTACTAAAGACTTTTGAAGATAAAACTACCCCCCTATTCTACCCATCTTATCAGCCCAAGCCTCCTATGTTGCCTATATTATGCTGCGATGCCGCACCCCGCCCCGCTTGCCCTAAGTCTATACGCCACAAGGGTTTACGTCGCACCGATACGCAAATGCTGTGCCACATGCCAAACAATCCCCCTATAGCAAATACCGTGCCATTCACATAATATAAATAACGATATATTTGGGCTAGCATTATATTCCCGCATATTCTATATTAGCCTATAGGTTTTATTGTGGAATGACGATATACTATATATGAAAGAAAACTATAAAATGAATCAGGATACGCTGTTTATTGTGCTAGTTGTAGCCTTTTGTCTAGGCTGTTTAAATGCTATGCTATTGAATAGGGGTGTATAGCAAATATCATGCCAAACTATTTAAAAAGAATTATCTTCATTTGGCATGAAACTATATTTCAATATCAGGGAATTATTCTCTTGCAATATCCAAAACCCATGGTATAATACATGCATAAGAAGAAAAGGAAAAGAAAATGAAAAAAGAATTAGTTTCGAAATGGTTGGTAAAAGGAAATAAAGTTGTGACGGTTGAATCAAAGCGTCTATCTGATATGATTGATCAGAGAATGAAAGAAATGCTTGACGAACAAAATCGACGTTGTGAAAAGAAATAAAGGAAAAAATAAAATGTTAAATAACTTTGAAGAATTGAATACGATGCTAGCCTCTATGGTCAATGCCAACATGGTAGAGCCTATTGAGTGTGAAGAAAACGAATACGATAATGCCATAGCATTGTTTGAGGGCATGGCTGAATACTTTCCCGACTATCATTGAACATAAGGAATAATATCATGCAAGCGAGTAAGGGTAATGACAAATTGGGAAATGGCTGCTTAGTAGTAAGTAGGGCAGTGGGTGATACTTGCCCGCCTACTTGTGACTTCTTAGGTAATGGGTGTTATGCTGAAGGAACGGAGCGGGTATTCAAGCAGTCTCGGGCTGTAGGCTTGCGTATCATGATAACAGAAGCGGGCAAGATACGCTCTATGATACTCATGGCCATTAAGGATAGTAGATCGCTGCGTTGGCATGAACGTGGGGATTTTTACAATAACGGTATACTAGACCTAGAGTATATCAATAACATAGTACAGGCTTGTGAGAGTATCATAGCAGAGGGTAAAGAACTTCCCGACATGTGGGCCTATACTCATATATATGATAGTCGCATAGTAAGTATGCTAGGTAAGTATATCGTACTATATGCAAGCGTACACAATAACGCACAAAAGCAAGAGGCTGTAGACGCTGGCTTTACACTATTCGCATGGTGCGATACTGCTCAAGAGTATGCCCCAAAGAAAAAGCGTGGTAAGGCTGGATTAGAACAAAGGAAAACAGCCCCTAAGTTGGTAATCATTGAAGACGAAAAGTATATTACTTGCCCAGAAATGAGAAGGGGCCGACAAGCGGGCGGTGTTACATGTACGGGTACAAAAGACACCATTGTATGTAACATGTGTGTTAAGGGTTTAGCTAATGTGTTATTTTTGAATCATTAAGAGGTAGGACTATGTATAAAGTAAATGACGAAAATCGTGAAGTGTTGATAAAGGCATGGGCCGAGGAAATTGTGGAAGAGGTATTTCAGGCATATGGTCATAAGGATGATAATGCTGGCTATTTCAAGAAATTCGTAGACAACACCATCGCCAACTTGCAAAAATATAATAATGACGAATTGGAGAAGGAATTGAAGAAAAGCGTTTTTATCAATTCGCTGGGGAAATATCGCAAATCAACTGGCTTGCCAAATGCGTTGGCCTCAAACCGTAAAGCTATAGGGTAGGACTATGAATAAAGTAAACGATAGTAACCGCGAAGTATTGATCAAGGCATATGCCGAGGCTATTGTGGAAGAAGCGTACTATGATTGTCTAGCGTGTATTCCTCTAGTAAATATAGCTCTAGAAAGTGTAGTAACAAATCTACAAAAACATACCAATGAAGAATTGGAAAAAGAAATAAAAGACTATTATGCTCACTTACTAGCGGTGGGAATAGACTAGTGTACAAATGTTCACAGGGATCACCCCCCTAACATACTATGCGACGTAAAGCCTTACGTGGTAAGGACTTAGGACGCACGGGGCGGGCCGCATTTGACGTAAGTCCTTATGGGGCAACGACTTACAACACATCCCCATAGCAAATATCGTGCCAAATACCACAAATTTCATGCTACAGCAAATATCGTGCCAAACTATTATCCAAAGAATTATGTTGTTTTGGCATGAAACTATATTTGGAAATTCTTAGATTATTCTCTGGACAATTCAAGATTGTGCTGTATAATACCGATATAAGAAGAAGAAGAAGAAAAAAGAAAAGAAAGAAAAGAGAAAGACAATGACTAAGTTTAATTTTTACACATTCGACAATCTGGAATACGTTGGCTCTGCCATTGCATCTGATTGGATGAAAGCCTGTAGGATAGTGGCTCTGGAAAAGGGTGTTGACGAAAACAGCATCCTGCCACAAGAGTGGAAAATGTTATCCGCTTGTGAACCATCTTGAATAAAAAAGAAAAGAGGGTACAATGACACACAAAGAATTTTTAGCGGGAATCAGAAGTGACGATAAAGACTTGGCCTTGGCCTGTGGATTGTTTTACTTAGTATTGAGAATGAAAGAAGAAGCAGAAAAGAAAGAAAAGGAAATAAAATGACATACGAAGAAGCACTGAAAAAGATCGAGGGTGGCCGCAATAAGGTTTCCCGCAAAGTAAAAAACAATACTACTCTACACAAACTGGTAGAGGTGAATGGTACGGTAACGGTAGGGGTGAAGCTCCACAATACTTTTGTGGTAATCATGCACCCAAACCATAGCGTATACTTTAGCGGCGGCTATCATACTAGTACAACGAAGCAGCGTATCAATGAGTTTGGATTGTGTTCTGTATATCAAAAGAATTTTGCGTGGTATCTAAAAGATGGTACACTTTTTGAAGAGGGCATTGTAGTAGATCGCGTGGGCGTTGTTGCAAAACATACGCCACAGTGTTTTGCCGCTTCAAGTTTGCCGCTATCTTGATATGTGCAAATGTGGGGGAGGTGTACATTTGTACATCCCCCTAATGGCGGTGAACGTAAACCCTTGCTGTGTAAGGACTTACGACCGAAAAAGCCCGCCCGCCAACTCCTAAGTCCTTATGGGGCAAGCACTTACGACGCATGACTAGGCAAACGCCGTGCCACATATTGCCCCAAAGAATTATGCTCGTTTGGCATGAAACTATATTTCAATATTCCACAATTATTCTCTGGACAATTAAAGATCGGCATGTATAATACCGATATAAGTGGTAAGGAAAGAATAAGGAATAAGAAAATGACCAACAGCTATATAACTAATCATTGCCTCGAAACCCTGTTTGCCAACATGCGAAACGGGAAATATTGTGGGGTTGCGGATTCCAAGGGGAATCTTATAATGGGCCTTATCAATGGTATCGCCCGCGAAGATGGAAGCGGAAAACATTGGCTTGTGACGATGGCAACAATGGGTGTATCGAAAACGATTTTTGTTCACGCAGTCTAAACAAAGGAAAAAGAAAATGTTGAATAACTTTGACGATGTGAATTTGGTGCTGGCTTCGTTGGTCGATCTTAAAATGGTCGAGCCTATTGATGATCCCGAAGAATTTATTGTGCAGGAAGACTACTCTTGGGTGTTGGGAATGAGCATGGGCGAAGAGTACTATTATGCCGATACCGGGGAATTTTAATGGGTGGCTTTTTAACCTATTGTATTTTGTTGGCTTATTGCGTTATAATGGCGAAGTTCTTAACGGGTTTAATTGAAAGGAATAGAGTAAAATGAATCTTAATCCACAAAATGAATCAGAGAATGACATGGAGTTGCGTTGGATGGAAGACGATGCTCAAGTGGATAAATATTTTGATGATATTGTGGGCGACCAAATTTTTATTGAATCCTGCGAAGGTGAAATTGTGGAAGATGGCGACTGCGATGAGGACGAATGTGAACGGAGCGATTTCGATGAGAGTATGGATGGAGATTTTGAGAGTGGCATGGCATCTGCTGGGTGGGGAACCGATGAAGATTACGAATGATAAAAATTGCGATAGTATTAATGGCGATCTTGAAGATGAGACATCTACCATCGGATGTGGAGATGATGCCGACTATGGGTATTATTGCCACTTGCCCGACAATGACGAACTAGACTAGTGTACACTAGTGTACGGATGTTCACCGCTGATCGTAAAGCCTTATGGGGTAAGGACTTACGACGAGGCGGGCGGGCCGCGCTTGCTCTAAGTCCTTATGGCGTAAGGGTTTACGTCGCATCCATGGGCAAAAGCTGTGCCATATATTCACCAAAAGATTTATTTTATTTGGCATGAAACTATATTTGAAAATTCCAAGATTATTCTCTAGACAATTCAAGTATGATCTGTATAATGTCGATATAGAGAATAGGACAAAAGGAAAAAAGGAAAAAGTTATGAATACTGTAACGCTGAATTTGGATATGAAAATGCTGGTAAAGAATGAGATGGTAGCGGTTGGCTATCGCAAGTATGACGAAGTGAAAATGGCCTATGGAAAAGTTGAGAGTTTTACCCCTGCTAAGATTGGACATGACGCAAGGTTAACTCTCCATGTTGGAACGGATTCTAATGGTAAGAAATCTTATCGTTCATTTTTGGAAAGCCGTATGGAATATTTAAACTATTGCCTTACCAACTTAGATGGTACAATGGCTTTCATGTTGTCGGCTGATTGAACACAAAAGAAAAAAGGAAAAAGAATTATGCAAAAGTTTCATTTTTATACGTTTGACAATCTGGTGTTCATTGGTTCCGCGATGGGTAAAGATTGGATGGAAGCTAGGAAATTGGTCGCGTGGGAAACCGGCGTTGACGAAAAAGATCTTACGCCACAAGATTGGCTAGGGTTGTCGGCTTGTGAACCTACCTACGATATGAAAGAAGAGTATAGAGCAGTAAGTGCAGAGTTTATGATGTGTCGAGACAATTAGTAATTTTAAAAAGGAAAAGTTTATGATTCAAGCAGTCGCATTTATTTTGGCATACGTTGGATTTTATTATATGGTTGTATCGGCTAAAGACTAGGGGCTTTGGGTAGTCTAGGGGAAGGAAAGAGCGGGCGAAAGAACCGACTCCCTAGGCTATCTGGGGGCTTTGGGTAGTCTGGGGGTTTTGTATTAGCTAACCCTGCCGGGT
>Ga0114979_10001521_pt1 | contig 15698 bp, 7 predicted proteins | sample S_140625_EF_Meta_FD_87315 | JGI IMG/M metagenome (GOLD analysis project Ga0114979, IMG submission 87315) | Freshwater microbial communities from Lake Simoncouche, Canada to study carbon cycling - S_140625_EF_MetaG | ecosystem: Environmental > Aquatic > Freshwater > Lake | place: Lake... | reverse complement strand
TTCACCCAAGTTGGGCAGGTTATAAAGAGTTAGCAGAAAGAACTAAATGACCAAACGTATAGGCTTTGCCTGTAAGTGGATCGATGGCCCTAGCCAAATCGACGGCATCAAACAAACAGACACGGCACGTCAATACAACACAGGTAGTACTACTGTGGCTTGGCTTAATCGACAAAGTCAAGATGTAGCAGAACAAAAACTATGGGACCTGATGGAAGGTAACATAGAAGCAGTACGAAAACTTGTAACACTCGTAGGAGAACAAGATGAACATTTACGCATGGTCCGACTCGGTAGTGACATACTGCCAGTATATACTCATCGCGATTGGAATTATTTCTGGCACCGCCCTGACGTTCTTAGGTACTGTGAAAGAGCCTTCGCTCAAGTTGGAGAAGTGGCTAAACTACGTAATGTGCGGCTCAGTTTTCATCCTGGCCAGTTTACTGTACTGGCAAGTGAAAATCCTGGCATAGTAGAAAGAAGCATAGAAGAGTTTGAATATCATGCAGACATGGCTCGCTGGATGGGATACGGAAAGTCGTTCCAGGACTTTAAGATTAATGTACATATTTCCGGACGACTCGGGCCAGACGGTATTAGGGCGGCATATAAACGTCTTAGTGTAGAAGCACGTAACTGTATTACAATCGAAAACGAAGAAAACTCATGGGGGTTAAATGATTGTCTCAGTATTAGTGATGTGGTTCCTATTGTTCTTGACATTCACCATCATTGGATACGAGAAGGAGAATATATCCTTCCAACTGATGATCGTGTTAGCAAGGTTATTGATAGCTGGCGTGGCGTCCGTCCTACTATGCACTATAGTCTTAGTCGTGAAGACATTCTTGTGGGGCATTCAACTACCGATCGGCCAGACATGGCAACACTTCTATTAGAAGGTTACAAAAAACAAAAGATGAGAGCCCATTCAAACTTTTACTGGAATCAACCAGCAAATGAATGGGCTCTCAGTTTCCTCAACACACATGATATCATGTGCGAGTCTAAGGCAAAGAATTTGGCTAGTTTTGAACTAGCCGAACAAGCTAAAGCTCTTACTTTGCTCTAGGCTTTTTTGCCGCTGTCTTTTTGGCAGCTGGTGCTTTCTTAGCCGCAGGTGCTTTCTTAGCCGCAGGCTTTTTCTTAGCAGGCGCAATAGATTCTACAACTGCTTGAGTAGCTTGTTCAGCTACTGGGGAAGCATCAGCAAATCCTTTTTCTTCGACCTTGTAAGGAGCTTCAACAACTGCGTCAGCTTCTTTCTTTGGGCGGAAAACAAAAACGCCAATTACTACTAACACGATTAAACCGATTACTAATTCCATGATAAATTTCCTTTTAAAAAAGTAGGTACTTTATTTAAGCCTATAAATACCTTTATGTATAAATTTATTAAAGAAGTGATTCTTAACGAAGTCAAATCTGAAGCCGATAAAGATAGACTAACTCAATTGCAGTTACGCTATGCTAAAGGCGATCTTGATCCTGTTATTTCCGAAGATACTATTAACTATCATTACGGTAAGTTATATAAGACCTACGTGGATCGCTATAATAAAGGTGAGGGAGATCCCGATTTTAATGAAGCAGGTGCTTTCCTACACCGCATTTATTTTGAACAATTTCAATTACCCGTAACATCCAACGACCCAAATGGATTAGCAGAAACTCTTGTTTTAAAACACTATGCAGACTTTGATGAACTTAAATCAGAGTTTGAAAAAGCCGCAATGGCTATACAAGGTAGTGGTTGGGTCTATCTAGCTCGCAATGGGCAAATAAAAACAATTAAAAATCATCAAATACGTTCAGACATTGTACTACTAATTGATTGGTGGGAACATAGTTGGGCGTTAGATTATCAAGCAGACAAAGCAAAGTATCTTAAAAATATTTGGAGGATCATAGACTGGAACGTGATTAATAATAGACTTTCAGTTAGTAATACTTGATTTACACCGAATAAGATTATATACTTAACTATGCTTAAATTAAAAAATATAACAGCTACATCAGACAACGAACCGCTACTTACTGAATTATCTTTAGAAGTTAAAGCCGGCGAAGCTCATGCTATACTAGGACCAAAGAACAGCGGTAAAAGTGCCATTGCTCATATTATTACAGGACATCCTGGAATTGAACTCGGTAGTGGAGAAGTTGTTTTTAATCGTAAAAAAATTCATAAAATAGATACAGACGAACGAGCACAGTCTGGAATCTTTGTTAGTTTTCAAATGCCCCCAGAATTTGAATCAATTACCAACTGGGAGTTAATTAGAGAGTTTTTTGGAGTAGCTGAAGAAGCATCCGAGGATCTTAAACTTAAATACATTTCATGCTGTGAATTATTAGACCTAGGAACAGAACATGGAGACAAACTCCCATGTGGTGGTTCTATGACAATAAGTCAGGCTAAACGTAATGAACTTATATGGATGATATTAAGCAATCCTAAATTAATCATTCTTGATGAAATTGATGAAGGATTGAGTGAACAGGAAATTATACTTGTAGGAACTATTCTTAAAGAATACCTGCAAGAACAAGATCGTGGTTGTATAGTAATAACACACAGTCAAACGCTTTTAGATATTATAAACCCAACGCATGTTCACGTGATGGTCGGGGGCGAAATCAAGCTGTCCGGAGAGACAGATTTATATAAAAGGATCATTGAAGATGGGTATACAGAGTTTTCTCAAAGCGCAAAAGGGTGATCCTGATTGGGCATTTACGCCCGAACAGTATTTTGACAAAGAGTTTAAATTAATAGATGCTAATCTAATTGAACTACGTAAAGGCAAAAGCGATCAAATAATACTACGTCAAGATCCTAGCGAACGCGAAATGTTGGCAAAACATTTACGTATAGATGTTCGTGAAGGAGCAACACTTGACCTAGCAATTATCAACGAAGCCTCGGCAAAAATGCAACAGGTGTTTATCTACGACATTCGTGTACGTGAAGGTGGACATATTAATATGGGCCTGTTTGCTAAAGGTGGTAAGTTAAACAAACACATTATTCAAGTTATTCTTGACGAGGGTGCCAATTTTAACAGCTACGGGCATATTTTAAACACTTGCGAAGGTGATACTGAAGTTATCAGTAAAATTGAACATCACGGCGACTTTTGTGTTAGCAATCAGTTTTACACTTGCGAAGCGGGCAAAGGTAGTCAAACTGTATTTCAAAGTATGGTTAATGTACCTAGAGACGTTGGTTCCAATGTTGTGGGCATTGAAAGTATTAACCTAATTCAAGGCCCGGGTGGCATGTGTCATTGTGTACCCGAAGTGTACAATTTGAGTGATAGTTCGAGAGTTAGTACAGGTGTAAACACTGATATCCTAGATCACGAGCGCATTTATTACCTTCAAACTCGCGGACTTAAACAGGCTGCGGCTGAAGCAATGTTGATCATGGCACATCGTCAACAGGTACTAAGTTTAATCCAAGTTCCGGCAATTAGAGAAGAAATTGAGCAAATTTTAATCAATTAAATTTTGCTAATATCAGTACCACTAGACGCAGGGCGGTTCCAAATTGTCCTGCGTTCCGCACCTTTACTCTGTGCAAATCTCTTGGCATCGCATACATCACACACGTGAAAGTACTGATTATTTAGACGCTTGGGGCTAATTTTATCCTTGGGTCTAGTAAACAACTCATTACAGTTGTCACAACGTAAAATAGCCACCGTACGGTACCGCTTGTACTCGTGCGACTTGCCCTTTTTACTAAGTCTTGTGTGAATAACTAACTCTTTTTCTGTTTTAATGAACATGATGTATTTACATTAGGGTTATAAAAATATTTGGTAAATACTTCCATACGGGACTGTACCTGGAGAAACCATGCCAACAAAACAAAATATTAATATCGGAATTCAATCAAACGACGGAACTGGAGACAGTATTCGCGATGCGTTCAGAAAAACCAACGATAACTTTGAAATTCTATTCAGTTACTTAGGATTAGCAACTGGAGTTAGATTCTTTGGGGTCCTAGAAGATACTCCATCAAGTGCTACTTCACATGCATTATTAGTTACTGATTCAACAGGTACAACTATTACCCAAGTACAGTTAGTGGGTGGACAAGGTATTAGTATTGATATTTCAAATTATAATACCGGATGGGTTGTTAATAATACAACTAGTACCCTTTCTACAGACCCAAAACCAACTCTAGCACAAAATTTAATTGGGGTTGGTCCAGGACAAGATATTGTTAGTTACAATACACAGACTAATCAACCAGTTTACGGACAGGTTAATAAAAATTGGAGAGCAACAGAGTTTGGAGATCCTATTGCGGATCGAGATTTAGTTACTCGAGAATTCTTATATCAAAATTTTATTAGTACAGACGGATCTACAAGATTTGGTACTGAAACTAATACCACTACTGGTATTAGTACTATAACTGGTAATATTAGTTTAATTGCAGTCAATACAAATACAACTGGTACAATTTACAACGCATCAATACTAGTTTATAACTCTAGCGGAACTACTGCTACAATAAGTTTACGCAATCAAGCTACAAGTTCTACACATATTACACGTAAAGATTATGTGGATACAAAGATTAGTTTACAAGGTATCGACACAATAGATCCTGCAACTGGATTACCAAATCAAGGATTTGGTCGCATGACCGGTCCTTTGGTTTTAAGTAGAAACCCTCAAACATCTGATGATTCTAATTGGGGCGGATTAATTGCGGCCACTAAACAGTATGTAGATGATAACGCATTTTATAGTGTTGTTAACTTGTTTGTTACTACTAACGGTCGTGACTATCAACCAGACGTTCCTCCGATCCGAAGAGGTCGCGCTCCACAATATGCTTTCAAGACTGTTAACAAAGCCGCACAAGTTGCTGAAAAATTACAAGCAACTGCAAAAATTGAAGTAGGTGATTATGCTCGACTAATAACATACGATGACGGAATTGCAGCCACTATCCTCGATGTTAATAACGAAGTCCTTGGTAACAATCTTTCTAGAATTCGATTAAATGTAGGAACACTAGGGTCTGATCAATTTGGTGCCGCTGGCATTGGATTGTTTACAATATTTCCGGGACAATATATACAAGGTGTTTCAAGTGGTGCAATAGGTTTAATTGAAAATATTGCTAAACCCGAAACTCAGGGCGATCCTGAAGTATATTCTATTGCCTATGTTGATTACGGTGACGACTTTGATACATCAGTTAAAACTTCTTTCCCAGATTTAACAAATCAAAATATTGTTAGATTTACTTTTGAAGATATTCCTGTACAGATTGTTCCAATTCCAGATTTCTGGCTTGGATATACATTTTACGCAGATACCGGTAGTCCAGTAACCTTTTATGGTATAATTGTTAATATTGGCACAACAGTTGACGACAGAGGAGTGTATCACAACTACTTTGATGTAGAATATGAAACAGGTGCACCGGGCGCTGATCAAGTTTACTCAGCAACAGCGTGGCATGTATACTCTGGTGATTTTACTCCGGGCGAAACTGTTGTTTACAACACCAACGTTAGTGCTTTACAAACTACTCTTGTAGTTGAATCTGGTGAATACTACGAACAGTATCCAATTAAGTTACCAGCTAACGTTTCTATTAGAGGCGATGAGTTCCGCCGTACTATTATTCGACCTGCACCTGGTCCAAGCTCAAGCAAATGGGCAAATAACTATTTCCGTCGTGATGTACAAACAGATGGATTACAAACTTCTGAACTAGATACTGTAACCGACTATGCATCTGGTGGAACACTAATTGGCGCAAGCGTAGCCCCTAATGGATCCAGCGGCGTTGTAACAATGACCCTAGACACTGGATCTTATCCAGATGCTTATGTTGGTTACGTATTTGTTGGTAACGGTGGACAAGGTATTGTTACAGAACAAAACGGTAGCGTGTTTATTGTTAACTTAGGCACTGAGTTAACAAATGCAACAGAAATTGTATCAGGCGATTGGCATTTGTATAAACCAATTACATTTGGTTACCATTACTTAAGAGATCCGTTACGTCCAATGAATTTATTAACTACTGTTGATAATCCAGGTGGACTAGAAATTGCCGCATCACTATTATCAAACAGCACTAATACTAATTTTATTCAAGATGAAGTTATTAAGTATCTTGATACAACATTTGGAACATCTGGTAGCTTTACTTACGATCAGGTTAAATGTGCTCGTGATACAGGATTGATCGTTGATGCTATTGCACAAGACGTATTGTTTACAACATCTAGTCAATCAACATTTGCTGGTTTACAATATTGGAATCAAGCAGGGCAAACAACTTCTACTGGTCTAAGTACAGCGACCGGCACTATTACTTTTGTGCAAGAACTGGCACAAAAAATTGTTCTTAACGATATATCTAGTCCTCGGTATTCAACAGGGACTCAGGTTACCAACTTAACTACTTCTACAACCGCATCTTCTGCAATCGTTAAGAGTAAGTTTGATATTATTCTAAATATATTGAATACTGGAACTAGCGGTGTTACAGACATTATTGTTCCAAATAATTTAACTGCTAGTTCAACTGCAAGTGTTGTAAATGCTTATAATTTGTTACAAGCAAACAAAACATACATTCAACAAGAAGCAGTTGCATTTGCTAACAGCACTCCTGGAGTTTTATTAAACACATCGAGCTTCTACAGCAACATCGGGTCTGTAATAGACTCAGTTAGCTTTGATTTATTGTATAGCGGAAATCGTCAATCAATACAATCAGGTGTATACTATTACACATTTGACAGCACATCAACTGCAATTCCAAATGAAGGAGTTGTAACAAGAGCCGCATACGAACATATTCGTTCAATTCTACCGTATGTTATCCAAGGTAAGGCGGTACCAACAACGTATGGCGCGGTTGCACAGACTACTAGCACATCTATTGGTGAAGGTGTAGACATTGTACAAGCTCAACGTAAAGTTGACCTAATTACAAAAATTATTAGTAGTGGCCCAAGAGCGGCAGAAAAGAAAACTCCGATTAGACTAACTCGCAGTACAACTACAAGTACAATCAATGCAGTTAATTTAATCCACGCAAACCGTGCGTTTATCGTTGCAGAAACTATTGCGTTTATTAATGACCAACTATCTGGATTTGTTTACGATAAAACCACTTGCCGACGTGACGTTGGACTAATGGTAGGTGCGTTAGCATATGACATGATTTATGGCGGAAGCGAAAGAACTGTATATTCAGGAGCCATTTATAGAAATCTTTCTGTTATTCAAAATTCAGAATTAATTCAAACTGCGGCTGCGGCAGTCTATATTGGTACACTGGGTCAGCAAATTATTGCTAACTCAACTGTTACGGCATCAACTACTGCAACACAATTTATAGATCCTTCATTAATTGCTGAACCAACTGCCGGTGATGTATTAGCTGATTTAGTACAAGCATTAGCACGTATTATCGGTAACGATTCTAACTTTAATCCTCCAAAAGATAATGATCAGTTAGACTTGTTCTTAATGAACGATGCCAACGTTATTCGTTATGTTAGCTGTCAAAATCACGGCGGCTTCATGCAGGTACTAGATCCTGTAGGACAGATTAAGAACAAATCACCATACACGCAAACTGCTAGTTCATTCTCACAAAGTATTAACAAACAGCGTTTTGCTGGTGGTATGTTAGTTGACGGTTTTGTAGGAAACGTAGTTTGTTATCCTGTAGATTTTAGTGATCCTTTAGCATTACGTGTTGAAGGACTAATTCGTAGACCGCAGGTACCTACATTCTTTGTAAACAAAGGTGTTCGATATGAAGTTGACTATTTTGTTGATTGGGCAGAAACCGGTGAATTAGAAACTGGCGAACCAACATATAGCGCAACATTAAAACTTAATCCAATTTCTCCAGGCGGTATTCCTAATACTATATCTGTTGTTGATAATTCAATTAATAATTTTAAAGTTAATCAAACCAACATGCCAATTACCATTGAACAACCAACTGGTATTGGTGGTATTCCAGCAACTGGATATGCTACAACTGATGACCAAGGTAAACTTACTTCTATTGTAATTGACTTCCCAGGTACTGGTTATACATCGAGCCCGCATATTAGTGTCGGCGGTGCTATTTTAAACAACCTAACTATTGTCGACGAAGGTGTTACTGCTGTAAACATCGTTACAGGTGGCTATGGTTATGCCGTTGGATGTAGAGTAGAAATTGTACCGTTTGGCGTATTTTCTAGTACTTCAGTAGTTGGTACTGTTGCTAGTGTAAGTCCAGACGGTTTGGGAACTATTGAATCGATTACTATTACTGACGGCGGTGCTGGTTGGAACGCAACTGTTAATTATCGTGTGTCATTTGGTTTAATAGCATTTGATCCACCTACACCGACATCAGGATATTTAGATAGCGTTCCAGACAATGTAGAACTTATTACTGCTGGTAACCGTAGTATGTTAGCTAACGACTTTACACAGGTTAATGACTTAGGTTATGGTATTTTTGTAACTAACGGCGGCTTCATGGAAAACGTTTCCATGTTCACATACTATTGCCATCGTTCATATTATTCATTAAATGGCTCACAAGTTCGTACATTAACAGGTTCAAGCGTGTATGGTAATTATGGTCTTGTTGCTGACGGCAGTGATCCTAACGAAGTTCCATTAAGTGTTATCAACGTATTCCCTCTAGTGCAAATTGCTACAGCGTATATAAACAATCCACTGTATCCGGCGCAAGCAGGACAGACATATATCTATGTACAAATTGATCCAACAAGTGGTGGATATCCTCCATACAACGGATCTGTTATTGAAATTAATCACGGTGGCATCCGCAGAAATTATAGTATTGGTGCGGCTAGTCAAGCGTTAAATTCACAGAACGAAATTATACCTAATGTATACCAATTGTTCTTTAATACAGGTAACATAACCAATGCAACTGACGCAGGACTATTAACTGCTGTTGCAGGCGGTGCTCCTGTTATTATTCGTGCAAGCACATTGGTTAAAGTAACTGGTTTCAATCCAGCAAGTATTACTCGTCCAAGTACAAGTTTAACATGGAATGATGATCCAACTTACGTTTATCATATTACAGGATTCTCAACAGTACAACCTGATAACTCTGTATATTGCTACACTCAGGAAGATTACAATTATATTGTATTCCAAACAGTAAACCAAGGTGTTGTGCATCCTACCCTAGTAGGTGGCGGTACTGGTTATTCAAGTACTGACACAACTATTACAATTGGTACAGCTAATATTCTTGATAATATTACCAAGACTGTAAATGGTGATCAAGGATTGAACACCATTGGTATTCAGACTATTATATTAAATAGCGTCAATGATGTTAAGATAGGACATAGGGTTTCAACAGGCACATATATTTTAAGTGAAACATTTGTTACCTATGTTGATAGCGTTAACAACCAAATTTGTTTAAATCAACCAAGTAACGGTCCTGTTCCTAATGGTACTACCCTAACCTTTAGATCTACAACGCCAACTGCTCATGCTGAAATTACTAGCGGCACAATTACAAACATCGTAGTCGATGATGGCGGCGCTGGTTGGGCCGCAAATCAAACTACTATTAATATTGCAGGAACTGGTACTAGTGCGGCAGTAGTTAGCCCAATCACTATTGCTGGTGTTGCTGGTTCGAGTATCATTAAAACAAGTACACTTGATTTAACAAGTCAAAATAGAATTAGAGCAGGCTTATCGGCATCGCCTCCTTATTACTACGAGTTTGCTTACGGAGATACAATCTATAAGATTACTGGTTATAGAACACCAGTTGAAATGGGAGAAGGCTGGGCAGAAATGGACCTTAATAAACCTCTTGAAGAGGCTATTGCTAAAGGTACTATTTTACGTGCAGGTATTCCTGTTGCAAGTAAAGGTGGCATTACTACTAAGATTTCTATCCTACGTGCTACATCACATGACTTTGTTGATATCGGTACGGGAGGTTACGCAAGCAATCGTATTCCAAATGACTTGTATGGTCCTCCAATCCAACAACGTAATCAAACACACGAAGTTATTGAAATTAACAAAGGCCGTGTTTATTATGTAACATCAGACCAAGACGGTAATGTTCGTATTGGTAAGGCCCTAGTTGTTAATCAAGCGCAAGGTTCTGTAACAATTTCAGTTCCACTAGACTTGAGCAACTTGAGCTCACTGAGCTTACGCCGCGACTTAGGACCTCCTGTCAACGAATTCTCAATCGACAGCACAATGGTATCAGAGGCTGACTTCAAAGTTCCAACAGAACAAGCAGTCGCTAACTACGTTAATCGTCGATTGGGTCTAGATCGTAACGGTAACCTTTATCCAGGTAGTCCATTAGGACCACAGTTTTTAGCACTTGACGGTCAGTTGGCTATGAAGGGCTCATTAAACATGAGCAACGTTTATAGAATTATTAACCTTCAAACTCCGCTAAACGGCACTGATGCAAGTACAAAAGATTATGTAGATACTAAAATATCTACTCAGGGTACAGCAGGTATTGATACCAACGGTGTTACACGTAAAGCAGAATGGGGCAACATGACAGGTGGATTACACCTATATCGTGACCCAGAAGTTAAGACTGCCGTCGTTGCTACTGGTGTTAGCACAGGTAGCACAAACATTACTTTTGTTACACTATCGTCAAGTACGTATGCTCCTGGAGATTTCTTCCGTCATAAGGTACTCGGACTTAACATTCCAAATAGTACATTTGTTACTACTGTAGACAACAACGGAATAACATTAGGTATTGGTGATGCAAATAACAATAACGTACCAACTACTGATTATATTCCTCCAGGAACTGTAATTACATTTGTGCCGATATATCAAGCGGCTACTATGAAGTATGTTGATAGCAAGAACGAGTTAGTAACATTAAAAGATGTTGAATTAACTGGCCCTGCTGATAAAGATTTATTGATGTTCAGTAATGTTCTTGTTACCGTAAACACACAAACTAGTGCTCCTGTTTATGTAGCTACAAGACAAGCAATCAACGTTGCCAATGATACGGCTGATATTGCAAACACTCCAACTACAATAAGTGGTGGTAGTGACATAGCAATCAGTCGAACAGGTAACTCTGTAAACTTTAAATTACGTGGTGGATTTGCTAACGGTGCAACTAATCCAATTACAGACTACCATATCAATAGTTGGGCGCAGATTCAACAGTCTAAACTGTTAATGAGTACTGCTACAACTACTGCAACTGCATGGGTTGGAACACAAAGTCAAATTCAAGCTCGTTTAGGTCTAGCAAGTTTTGACAGTCGTATGTTTACTGCTACCAGCGGTTGGGTAACACTAGTTGACTCAACTGGCACAACCAGCGGTGTGCAAACAACTAAACAAGCATGGGTTCCTGCTCCGGGCGGTTTATTAGGTGCTACTGCAACCGGTGCGGCTACTGCGGCAACTTATGTAAGTTCTAGTTCAATTAAGACATGGTTAGGCAACGAAGGCACGGCATGGATATTTGCTAGTGACCTAACACCTAACGGTGACGGAGTACAAAGTTTAGGTACTGGTGCAAAGCGTTGGAAGAATTTATTCTTATCAAGCACAGCAACCATTAATGGTGGCCTAGTTCTTAATACACTTGCCAAGATTAGCACAGACCAAACTGTTGCTGACGTCTTTACAAGTACTGTAACAACATTAAACATTGGTAATACAAATGTAACGACACTCAACCTAGCCAACAATGGTGGCACAACAGTTAACATTGCAACTGCTAGTGGTGCGACAATTAACATCGGCGGTGCTAGTGGTACAATGACCGTAGGTAATCCAACATTAACAATGACTGGCGGCACAACATTCAATATGAATGGTGCTAGTCCGAGCATTGTTACAAGCAATGCAGGTACAGCAAGTGTATTCAATACCAATGCGTTGACTGGTAATTTGTTTGGTGCGGCAACAACTATAACTATTGGTACTACAAGTGGTACGTTAAACTTACGTAATGCTACAATTACTGCGGCCAATGCCACAACATTCAATATGAATGGTGCCAGCCCAAGTATTGTTACAAGCGATGCAGGTACAGCAAGTGTATTCAATACCAATGCGTTGACTGGTAATTTGTTTGGTGCGGCAACTACAATTAGTATTGGTGCGGCAAGTGGAACCTTAACCGTAAACAACACAACATTGGCAGCTAAAAATATCAATGACAACGGCAGCAGAGTTATTACAACTGCTACCATAACAGCTGGTACTGGTATATCAGGCGGTGGAACTATTAACGGTCCTAGAGGAAGTGTCACAATTACCAACAATGGTGTTGTTGGATTAAGTGCGGGTACTGCTATTGCTGTTAGCGGAACTGCTGGTGGAACATTTACTATTGGTAACATGGGTGTTCAAACACTTACTGGTGGTACAGGTGTTACTGTTTCTAGCTCAACTGGTACTCCAACCGTAAGTATTGGACAAGCTGTTGCTACAACAAGCGATGTAGAGTTTAACAAGGTATCAACCAAATATCTAACTGCGGTTGATGCAGGTAGTGGTTGGGCATTGGTACAAGGTACATGGCATTTAGATACTGGTGCTACATTCCAAGCAACATTCGCTGACTTAGCTGAGTGGTACTCCGCTGATGCAGACTACGAACCAGGAACAGTTTTAGTGTTTGCCGGCAACGCTGAAGTAACTATTGCAACAATTAATAGTGATTCAAGAGTAGCAGGTGTAGTAACAACGAATCCTGCGTACATAATGAACGCCGGTTTAGAAGGTACTAAAGCGTGTATTGCACTACAAGGTCGTATTCCTGTAAAAGTAATTGGAACAGTACGTAAAGGAGATATGCTTACAACTTCAAACACTCCAGGTTATGCTATTAAAGCAATGAATCCAACAGTAGGTACTATTATTGGTAAAGCATTGGAGAACAAGGATGGCCCGGGAATGGGAGTAATCCAAGTAGCGATAGGAAGAATGTAATGAGTATTCCTGTATGGCATACTCCAGCAGGGTTTCTAGGAACCCTGACTGAGAGAAAAACAATCAGCAACTATGTAACTATAGAAAAAAGCATAGTTGCTACCGCTATTACTAATGCAGGCATTGGTTATTCACAAGGTATCACTTTAGAAGTTGGTGCTCCACAATCTGTTCTAGGCAATAATGTACAAGCATCAATAGCAGTAGGCGTTGACGTCGATACCGGTGCTATCGTAGATACCGTTATCAGTAATGCAGGATCGGGCTATGCTGTTCCTCCAGCAGTGGCTATTATTAAACCTGATCCAATTATAATTACTGCACTTGTAAAAGATACAGATCCATATGTAATCTTAGTTACAGCAACTAGCGGTATCTATCCAGGAATGGTAGTTACTGGAACTTTATTTGATTCGTATGTAACCAGCACTAATACTACTACTATAACCACTATCTACGGATTATCAACTGTTACTAGTTTATTGCAAGGTGTTGGTACATATTCTTTATCAGTAAGTTTAACATCGCCTGCAAATACAACCACGATACAAGCAACAACATATTTTAGTGACAACGGTACTGGCGGTGAAGTCAAAGTTACTGCATTATCTAATACCGCAAGTTACACTATAGTTTCTGGCGATTTGCACACAGGGCTTTATTTAAATTCTAGTACAGGACAAATTCTCGGAACACCAAGTTCGGTATCTCTTAATGAGAATTCAACGTTTGTAGTTCGTGCAGAAAATGCCAGTGGAGTTAATGATAGAACATTTTCTTATACAATAACAGGTCCAAGCGAACCAGTCTGGGTAACAGCAGAAGGTGACTTGCCTGTAGGTATGAATGGCGAGTATTTTACCATTAATAAGGAATGGGTTGATTATAGCTTAAGAGCTGATACTGATATTCTTCAACCTGGTAAGTCGTTAAACTATTACATAGCAGATCGAGATGGACAATTACCTCCCGGTCTTAGACTTACTAAAGAGGGAAGAATTTATGGGTACCTTGATGATGTATTAGGAGTTCCATCAGATGCAAAACCATTGGGCGGTTATGATTCCGATGTATATGATTCCAATGTTTATGAATCTGTTGTTTATGATGCAACAACCGCTACGTCAGATTCTTACATACACAAATACGACATTGATGCAATTACTAATGAAAAACCAATGCGTGTTCGAGTTAAAACTTCACACGATTTAACAGATGGCGATCAAATATTAATCGGAAGTATCAGCGGAAACTTAGGCCTTGTAATAAATGGTAATAATTATAGAGTTAAAGTCATAGACCAAAATACTTTTTATCTTTATGAAGTAAACGCAGATGCCGGTGATAAAACATTACTAATACCGATTGACGGGACCGATCCCGTATACTATCCGTACGACAGTGGCGGGTATGTGTATTGGGGCACGTTTAATCCTAATCAACCAAAAAGCGTTAAAAAAATATATCAGTTTTATGTTACGGCAACTGACGGCGTTGCGGCGTCAAGACGTAGATTTAGTATTGAAGTCATTGACCACGACAGTTTAAGAGTTGACACTTCATATATCAGCGTCGACTCCGCATTGTTTGATGTTAGTGCCAGTTATTTGCTTACACCAATATGGCAAAGTAAAAACGGAAATAAATTACCTCGAGTAGGAAATCTTGGTTCTGTAAGAGCAGGAAAAAAATTAATCTTAGACACATACGAATACGATCCTTATCCACAACAGGGACCTATGTTTTATGATTGGAATACTACCGCGGTTAACCCAGATATTAAATTAATAACAGACGGCAACATTAATAATGCACGTTTGCAAACTACAAACTTGCAAGGTCAAAATACAATCTACTATAAAAATGCAGAGCTAACTCCTGTCAAAGGGATGAAAGTTTGTTTTGGCGATTACATTCCTAACACAGATAATACTGTGTATACAGTAGTTGGAGTAATTCCTTTAAGTGATACTAGCGGCATTTTAAATATTGATCAGCCCCTTGCCCAACAAGTTCCAGATTCACGAACATTCTATGTAGGTACTACCAGTGCTCGCCCACCAGGTATTAGTCTTGAACCAAATACAGGAAAGTTATACGGACAGTTAGCCAATCAACCAGTATACAGTCAGTCTTACAGATTTACTATTAAAATTGTTAAAATTGATCAGAGTTCAGGAAAACAAACGTTATTAGATGCTATCGGTTCAACTGATTCTAGAATTATTAATAAAGTATATTCAGTACTCGATAATGACTATACTCCATTAGATGATGCCTTATCAGGCGGTGGATTAACTCCGGCGATAGACTACGAAGGAGAGAAAGGGGACATTTGGCTAGTAAGTGAAACTCCAAGGCCAATTTCTAGCGCAGGAGAAGTTTACGAAGAATTACTTCCAAAAATGGATGGCACAGTACGAGCCTATGTGTTTACCGGCCAAGATAACCCAACTTGGGTTTACATAGGTGAAACAGTATCAAGCAGTCAGGTATTTTTACTAAATGTTCTAGGCAACGTTTCTAGCAGTATTAGTTTTGTTAGTAGCAGTTCTTTAGGAACACTTAGTTCTGGAGAAATTAGTGAGTTGTATGTTAAAGCTATCAACACTGGCACAACTTATACAGTCGAATACGAAATTATTCAAGGTGAACTACCTCCTGGATTAACGTTTAAT
>Ga0114979_10001515_pt1 | contig 15731 bp, 33 predicted proteins | sample S_140625_EF_Meta_FD_87315 | JGI IMG/M metagenome (GOLD analysis project Ga0114979, IMG submission 87315) | Freshwater microbial communities from Lake Simoncouche, Canada to study carbon cycling - S_140625_EF_MetaG | ecosystem: Environmental > Aquatic > Freshwater > Lake | place: Lake... | reverse complement strand
CTGAAGAACAATCTCCCACTAGAGATATACGATCAAGTCCGTGGTGCCCTCGGGCTCCTTCCAATGAAGGACGCAGTCGCAAAGGGCGCGAAGATCACTCAGAACATCAGAAACAAAGTCACTTCCAATTAACCTGAGCGCCACAAGGCACAGGAATCAGATGTACTTGACCCGCGAAATGGCACGCTCTGCCGTTTATGGCATGGCAAATTTCTACAGCGTTCTTCGAGGAGTTTATAGTTCGCACGGAATGGATGTCCAGGATGACCTTGGTCGAAGGAACATCCTGATGTCTAAGCCGCAAGAGAAGTACTTTGCTGACCAGCTCGCGAAGACGTACCCTAGCACGAAGACTGATGGTACAACTGGACAGCCTGATATCTCGATCCCTGAGATTAGTCGAGAGCTTGAGTGCAAGATCACCAGCGCACACAAGACTGGTGCATGGCGCCTGCAGACAGACTACGTAACGCTCAAGAAGAAGGGCAGCCTAGACTACCTCTACGTGCTATGCGACGAGGACTTCAAGAAATTTGCAGTGCTGCACTTTGAAAACCTGACTGTAGATGATTTCAATTTGCCAGGTAAGGGTTCCAGGAACAAAGCTAACATGAACATCGAGCGTGCAATGCAGAAGTGTCATGTCCTTTTAGGTTCCCATGAGCTTGCCGCCGCCGGGAAGATCAAGGCAATTGAAGAGAAGCTTCTGACTACACCGTCCACTCGAAATTCGGCGATAAGGCAGCTCAACAAGTCCCTTGAGACCTGGAAGTCGCGCAAGGCTGTAAATTTTAAGCTCGAGGCAATCATATGAACTATCACGTCGGTCAAATCATCTACTTGAAGGTCGCAAAGTCGACTAAGATTCTTCCTGCGCAGATCTGCGAAGAAGTGGTCACAAGGACGCTATCTGGTCAGAAGGTGACATATCACTGCAAGCTTCCAGGCCAAGAAGAGTCATTTGAGCTCTCAGAGCTGGATGCGTCGATCTACACTGACGTCGAAGCCCTAAGATCTGAGCTCCTCCAGAATGCTAGCGACGGCATAAACAGAATCATCAACGCCGCAAAGAATATGGCCAAGCAGCAGTTTTCACCTGGCCCAGAGGTGATTACATCTAACACGATGGAAAACACCATCGTGAACGAAACGCTCTCCGACGAAGATGTCATCCGAGTCGATCTCGGTAATGGACAGGTCGGAATTCTCCGCCAGGGGTAACATGAAGAAGATTCTGATCGTTGATGGCCTCAACTTCATCATGCGGGCCCGGTACTCGGTTCCTGTCTGGATGCAGAAGGACCCGAACGGCGTGGTGTACACGTTCTTCCGTTCCCTACGCGCCCAGATCTCCGACCACTCTCCTGACAAGGTCTACTTCGTCCTCGAGGGTCGACCCGTCGCGCGGCTGGCTGAGTACTCCGAGTACAAGGGTACCCGCGTAAGCGACAAGGACGAGCTGTTCTGGACGCAGTGGAAGACGATCACCGACATTCTCAAGGACAAGCTTCCGGTGAGCGTGGTCCGTCACGGTGACTTCGAGTGCGATGACGTCGTCAGCTACCTTGCTGAGCACAAGCACGCTGATGACCAGGTGACGGTTGTGAGCACCGATACAGACTTCATCCAGATCTACAACCGCCGTGACAACTTTGTCCTCTACAACCCGGTGAAGAAGGACCAGGTCCCGGCTCCTGACCACGACTATGTTGTGTGGAAGGCACTCCGAGGCGATGGCGGCGACAACATTGAGGGCTTCAAGGGCATCGGTGACAAGCGCGCTCTTGACATGGTGCAGGACCGTGCCAAGCTGGAGAACTTCCTCCAGTCTGGCGTCGACTTCTACGAGAAGTTCGATCGCAACAAGTTCCTCATCACCTTCCACGACCTCCGTCCCCACGCTGACCAGATTGTGTTCTGGGAATCTCAGCACAAGTACGATGAGGTCCGCGACCTGTTCCAGTCTTTCGGCTTCAAGTCGATTACATCGGACAAGTCATGGGATACATTCGTGAATACCTTCAAGACACTGGAGTAGTAATGGTAGAGCTAACTGTTGAAGAGATCAAGCGGCTGAGAGACCTCGGCCTGATTCAAGCAAATGAGACTGCGTTTCGATCTGGAGACCTGATCGTTGCTCAGAATGTTGTGAGCAGCACCAAGAGAATTCTTGAGGGCGTTGACCTCACCATACTCGAGTCGAAGAGGCTCTTGAAGGGATGAGTGAAACAAACAAGAGCCTGCTGTTCAATGCAGACGCTCGCAAAGAGATCTTAGCGGGTGTTAACCTGCTAGCAGATGCTGTCAAGGTCACGATGGGTCCAAGTGGACAGAACGTCGTTATTGAGCGCCCAGGCGCGCCGCCAGTCCTCACCAAAGATGGCGTCTCTGTTGCAAAGGCAATCAATCTCCGCGAGCAGTTCAAGAACCTCGGCGCTCAGATGGTCAAGGAAGCCGCAAGCAGGACCGCTGAGACGGCAGGTGACGGAACTACGACAGCTACTGTTCTTACGCAGGCTATCTTCTCAGAGGGCTTGAAGCTCCTTGCAGCTGGGTACTCGAGTGCAGAGCTCAGAGCTGGAATGGACTGGGCGAGCAGAGAGACCATCGCGCAGCTCAGGGGTTTGGCGAAGACTGTGACTTCCACAGATGAGATTGTGAGCGTCGGTACAATATCTGCCAACGGTGACCGAAGCATTGGCCAGATGCTTGCAGACGCCATGCACTCTGTCGGTCGTGACGGGATTATCACCATTGAGGAAGCCAAGGGTTTCGACACCAGCCTCGATGTCGTGGATGGACTTGAGCTCGATAGGGGCTTCATCAGTCCCTATTTTGTCACCAACCACAACAGGTCAGTGTGCGAGCTGGAGAATCCACGAATCCTGCTGGTGAACAAGTCGATCTCCAACATCTCTGATGTTGTCCCACTGCTGGAGAATATCCACCGAGAGAATCGTCCTCTGCTGATTGTTGCTGATGAGGTCGATGGCGACGCGCTCAAGGCAATGATAGTCAACCACCTCAAGGGCGTCATCAAGATCTGTGTCATCAGGCCTCCAGAGTTCGGCCAGTCACGAGTCGAGGCTTTCGAAGATCTCGCCCTCCTGTTCAAGACAACCGTCATCTCGGCGGCAGAATCTATCCCAGCCAAGTCTGATAAGCTTGGTGGCTGCAAGCGAGTCGAGGTCTATCGAAACCGCGCTGTTTTTGTCGGCGTCGATACCGAGAATCCTGAGGTCGCTGTTCGAGTAGAATCTCTGAGAGAACAGTCCCGCGCGCCGGGAATCGGCAGGGATGAGCTTGACGTCATCCTGCGCCGCCTCGCTAGACTCTCTGGTGGAATTGCGGTGTTGCGAGTCGGTGGCTCTACCGAGCTTGAGATGCGCGAGCGCAAGGACCGTGTCGAAGATGCTCTCCATGCGACGCAAGCCGCGGTTGAAGAGGGTCTCTTGCCGGGAGGCGGCGTCGCTCTGGTCCGAGCAAGTAGCCTTATTGGCTATCCAGAGGGAGCCTCCAGGGACTTCAGCGCTGGAGTTGACGTCATCAAGCGTTCGTGCCAGTCGCCACTCATGCAGATCGTAAAGAATTGCGGTGGACAGAGCGCTGAGGTCGTACTCAACAAAGTGCTTGAACTACCGAGTGGTCAGGGATATGATGCTAGAGCGGGGAGGTTTGTGGACATGATGACTTCAGGCATTATCGACCCGCTCAAGGTTGTGCGTTGCGCACTAGAAAATTCAACATCTGCCGCGGCTTCTCTGCTTTCCGTCGGCTGCGCAATCGTGGAGGACAATTGCGAAAACGAAAAAGTTGAAACTTTGATCTGAAGCCTGTTCAAACTACAAAAACCTGATTAATAGATCCACGAGAAGAATCAATGAAGCTCACCCAGGAAATCCTGAACTACATGGGCGATGACGAGCTGCACCGCCGCTACCGAAACCTCAGCAATCTGATCCGCGGCGGTCGTACTTCTGAAGAGAAGCGCCACGAGCTTGAGATTGAGTATTGCTACATTTGCCGAGAGATCGAGGTTCGGCGAGCCCGCCACGTTGCCCACGAGCGTTGGCTGCGAGATAACCCGCGTTCCAATTCTGGCTACTACGACAACACCAACGACGACAGCTACACGCTGGAGGACTAAATGAATAGCCTCGAAACCTTCTTCGGTCAGGTCGGCAAGCGCAGTCTTCTGACGGCTGAGCAGGAGGTCTCTCTCTCGAAGCGAATCGAGCAGGGTGACCAGTCTGCACGAGCTCACATGATCGAGGCGAACCTGCGACTGGCGATCAGCATCGCCAAGCAGTACTCGAAGACGGGTTGCAACCTCGAGGACCTGATCCAGGAGTCGAGCGTCGGCCTCATCAAGGCTGTCGATCGGTTCGACTGGCGACGAGGCTATAAGTTCTCCACCTACGCATGCTGGTGGATTCGGCAGTCCGTGCGCAAGCACGTGGCAAACCAGTCCGGGTCCATCAAGCTTCCCACCCATGCCCGTGGCCTCCTGTGGCGCATGGAGAACGCGAAGAAGGAATACGCCGAGGAGTTCGGTGTCGAGCCCACCAACGAAGAGCTCGCTGACCTCCTCGGCGTCCGGGTTGACACGCTCAACTCCCTTGTGACCAGCGCCAAGATGACCGTGTCGCTTGACGAGGTGTCCTCCCACGGCAATGACGAGGGTCGTCGCCTCTACGAGGTCATCCCCGACGAGGACTGCGATATCGAGGGTGACCTCGAGCGCAAGGGGCTGAACCAGGTGATTCGCCAGGCGCTGAAGACCCTGACTCCCCGTGAGGAAAAGGTTCTTCGCCTCCGGTTCGGTCTCACTGAAGACTCCACCAACCATGTCGACTTCCCCATCACTGAGAGCGAACTTGCGGTGCTCAATGCCCGCGCTGGAGGTAACTGATGTCCATGCCCAAGGGTCACAAGTCCGAGTTCGGCTACGCCACTGTCTCGTCCGATGACGGTTGCCTCGGGTACCGTGAGATTGCCGAGATCATGACCGCGCAGGGAGATGAGATGAATCACTCCACCGCGCGCAACAACTTCCTCCGCGCTATGGAGAAGCTTGCGGCGCCGATCGCGGCAAAGTACGGGAGCAATGATGCTCGCCAGATTTCGCAGGACCCGCGCTTCCAGTCCTGCGTCCAGCAGATTCTTGACGATATTTACGGCTGAGGTGTAGCATGGTGAGTTGGCAGTTCTATCTTGCGAGAAAGCGAATGACTCTTGTCGAGTTCTGTCTGAACCAGAACGTCAAGAGCTACGCAGAGCTGGTCGAGGCATTTCGACCCACTGGGGCAATTGCTCCGACAGAGTCGGAAGCACAGCCATTCTTTGAGGTGGCAACCACGACTGAATCCCCAGCCGATCCCGCTCCAGCAGTTGACACCGCACCGGCAGTGAAGGCTGCCAAGAGGAAAGACAATGTCGAATGAACTACCTCCAGGGCTCGTGATCGATAAGGAAAACCAGAAGCTCACAATCCCATTTGGTCCGATCGCCCTCACGGTGACCTTCGAAGAGTGGGATGAGTTCGTGGAGAAGATCGATGACATCGATGCGATCCTTGCAATGCATCTTCAGACTAACGCCTACCAGTGTGAAGCTTGCGGCGCGGTCAATACTGTCACTGAATTCGTCGAACCAGAGGATGGCGAGTTCAACTGAAGAAGGCTGTCTGGTGGAAGTTCCACCAGGGAGGTACCTGATAGAGGGTGACTCTAGGGACATCTTCTACAGGTGTGACAAACCAATGCTTGGTCTTGTGATAGAAAGACAGCAGGACTCTGACAAGACAATGTCGTGCGTCCTGGTTGAAGGCAAAGTGATTCTACTATGGGATGATAAGTCCCGCATCCACCAACGTTAGCAACTGAAAGGAAAGACAGAAATGAGCAACGGACACCCCACTCTTGAAGAGTTCATTGAGCGCCTCACCTCCATTGAGAACGAGGCCAAGCTCCTCTCTGAGGATCGCAAGATGCTGATCGATGAGTACAAGGAGAAGCTCGACATGAAGGCAGTCCAGGCTGCGATCAAGATCGCAAAGATCAAGGCGAAGCTCGGAGATTCTGAGGGGTACATGGAGCAGATCCTCGACACCGTCGAAGCCAAGATCGGGGTCGAGTAATGTACCGCCGAGCCGTCACCTGGCCATCAAAGTCTCTTGAAGCGAGATCTGATGAGATTCAAGTCGACGCGCTCAGCATCGCAGACCTGGTCACGGACCTCGAAGACACGCTGCGGGTCGAGGGAGGAACTTCTCTCTCTGCGCCACAGATTGGATTCGGGGTCCGTGCCTTCATCATCAATTGCGCTGCGGTGGGTCAGACCAACCCAGATCCATCTGATTGCACCAAGAGCCTAACGACCTGGTTTGCATACAACCCGAGGATCTTTTCCTCTGAGGGCTCCGCAGAATCAACTGAGGTGTGCGCCTCTCTTCCGTACAGCTCTGCAAAAGTTACGAGATCCCACACCATCGAGCTCGAGTACAGGAATGCAGATGGCCACATCAAATCGGCTGTCTTCGAGCCGCCCATGTCGCTCGTTGTCCAGCACGAGATCGATCACCTGGACGGGCTGCTCTATACTTCACGCATAAGCAACCTCAAGGCCAGTATGATAAAGCGGGCGATCAACAAGCGCCGGCAGGAGATCAGAGAGCTGAGAGAGTCCCTTGATTCGATGGACACGCCGAAGATCACCCGCGTCTCGAAGAGCGCCCACCTCTCCAAGGACGAAGTCCGCCGGCGGAAGAAGATGAGGGTGAAGTCGCGGTCCTGACCTATTTACAGAGTAAGGAGGTCAGCATGAACAACGAAGAGAAAGAGCGGATGTTTCGATATGCTCTGAGGAAGTACCAGTCACTTGGACCCTCAGAGCTCAAGACAGCCACGGTCCATGTCAAGCACCAGCTCATACAGGACGGAGTCGTCGATGAAAAATCGTTCAATGACCTGTATGATGATCTCCTCCACAGCAACAACTGGACGCAGCCCGAAGTGCTAGCCTACTTCTCCATCTACAACTTGGATGACCCAGAGGAGACATGATGGTCGAGGGCGGATGGCTTTGTGGACTATTGGCAAGCAGCTCACTCCTTGTGGTCTGCATCCTACTTGAACTCAGGAACAACGGAAAGCTCTAATGCTGCTCAACGCCTGCTTCTACTTCAGCGACAAGTCGAAAAAGATCCGCAACAGGTTCTGGATCTGGATCGACTCAAAGCTCCCAGCGCCAATCGACTTCTGCTGAAGAATAGTTAGTCTCGGAGACACTACAATGAAGATCGAGACCATAATCGAGACAGCGCTCAACACCTACTGCCTTCCCGTGGACATGGCGGCTGAGGCGCTTTCATACCCAATCTCAGACTACCTGGGAATGGGCGTTGACTACCCCGATGTGATGAAGATCCTGGAGCAGGCTGAGATCTCTCTTGGACGTGAGAGGGCACACCAGCTCAGCTTCGGAATCAAGACTGGAAACCTAGACTATCGACCCGGTAAGAAGAAGTGAAACTCTCTGGTATCGACCACGTAGCGCACAAGGTAGACAACATTCCGGATGCCGTCAAGTGGTATCAGTTGAACCTGGATGCAGAGGTCGAGTACCAGGATGAGACCTGGGCCATGCTCAGCGTCGCTGGCTCCAAGCTCGCCCTCTCAAAGAACGAGCACCCGAACCACGTCGCCTTCACGGTGCCGACTCCAGAAGATCTCCCGAAGACGGCTCACATGGGCACGCACCGAGATGGGAGCCAGTACTCATACGCACGGGATCCCTACGGCAATTTCATCGAGTTCATCTACTGGCCTGAACGGTCAGTCTAGCTCTGCCTTGACCCTCTGGCCAAGTAGATAGAGGTAGGTCTCGAAGGTGTTCGCCTGAGCCATGATGAAGTCATCGAGACCCAGCGTCAGGAGGCGCTGTGACTTCAGAACCTTGTAGGTTCCATCGAGGAACTGCAGGTGGTCTCCAATGATCTTCTTGCCAGCCGCGGCAATTGCCAACGCATTGCAGTCAACAGGAGACTGGTATGTGTGGAGGTGCTCCAGTGCACAAGATGCGATAGACACAGGACACGCGACGCCCTCGCATCCAGACAGACCGATGGCCTTCTCAATCGTGCCGTCGATGCTATCACCGATTCCAGTGTAGATCGTTCCATACAGATTGACGTGGTCACCAGAAAAGCCTGTTCCCTTGGTGAGGTGGTGAGCACCGTGGAACCAGAGGTTCATCGCACGAAGCCTTCCGGCCAGCTCCATGAGCGCTTGCTCACGTACATTTCCAGTTTGCATCACTTTCTCCTAGCCATTCTAATGCTCTTTCGAAGCGCCTCTACCAAGTCTTTCTCGCTCGAGAGGCGAAGAAGCTCAGACATCTCTTCGAGGTCAGAAGCCTTTGTTCCCTTCTTCACAAGGACGCTGTCGTCCTCACCGCTTCCAGGACCATCTTTGGTGATCACGTTCTTATTGCTCTTCTTGGCCCTCTTTGCGGCATAGTAGAGCTTTGGATCTTCTTTCTTGAAGACTATGTCAGCATCATCCTCCTCCTTGAGTGCTTCAAGCAAGGCTCTGATCTGAACATTTCTGCTGGTGCCTGTAGATTTTGTAGTTTTCATGTGCGTCTCAGGGTGTAAATATGCTCCCCACCGTATTACATTCCTAGCATGCTGGAGGTAGCATGGCAGTGAATCTCGGTTATGCCTGCATCAACATGACCCTTGGCGAAAAGGGCAACGTTCGCACGATGCTCAAGAAGTCCTGGGAGAAGAACGGCATCAAGAAGGCTTCGTGGTGTGGCGTCCAGAACACAGAGACGCTGTGTCGCGTCCTCGAGTGGAACGCGGCGCATGACATTCGGCTCTACCGGATGACTTCCAACATCATCCCCTGGATGAGCGAGTACAGCGTCGATATGCTTCCAGACTGGAGCGAGATCCGCACCAATCTCGAGCTCGCCGGTGAGATCGCTCGCCAGAACGGCATCAGGCTCTCTTTCCACCCGGGACAGTTCAACTGTCTCGGCTCTCCTACCGAGCTCACAGGCGAGCGTTCGATCGTGGACCTTGAGTGTCATGGTCTCATCATGGACGCGCTCGGCATGCCTCGTGATCACCGTGCCAAGATCAACATCCACATTGGTGGCGTGCATGGTGACAAGCAGGCCACAGTTGACCGCTGGTCCCGGAACTTCGAAAAGCTCAGCGAAAGCGTGAGGTCTCGCCTCACGGTAGAGAACGATGACAAAGGCAACTGCTACTCCACTAAGGACCTCTACGAGATGGTCTTCAAGCGGCATGGCGTTCCCATCGTATTCGACTACCACCACCACAAGTTCTGTACTGGCGGTCTCACTGAGGCTGAGGCTCTTGCCATGGCGATCAGTACCTGGGGCGACATCAAGCCGACTTGCCACTACTCAGAATCGATGTCTGAGAAGGAAGGCGTGAAGTGCACGCCCCAGACTCACTCTGAGTACATCTACGACACGATCGATGATCACGGTCACGATCTGGATATTATGCTTGAGGCGAAGGGCAAGGAGCATGCCGTTCTCAAGTACCGCAATCAAATTCACACCAAGGAGTAGCATGGCCAGAGTCAAGAAGATTGATACTTCAAAGCTTCCTAAGAAAGAAGACTGCAAGCAGATTCCAGGAATGCCGTCTGAGATTTTGATCCCTTCTGGACGGTGCCCAGTGAAGCTAACGGAGGTTAGCCGCCCTGCGATCAAGAAGTGGATCGATCAGATCGATGCCAGCATTGACCCATGGGACACGATGCTTGAGAGCGCTTATTGCTACTGGTTACGTGACAATCTTAATATCTTCAGCGCTGACTATGCGCAAGCTTGCCTCTTTGTGAAGGAGATATGCGAGAAGCGAGATGCGAAGCGTATGAAGGAGTTTGAGAAGCTCGCGAAGCAACGTCAACAAGCTGAAGAGACTGGAGAGTAGTGGCTATCAACTCCAGCGATATTGTGGTCGTTGCGGATGCACAGGTCGCATTAGCGCTGGATGTTGACATTGACACTGTGTTCATAGTGGTCAGGGGTCCATATGAAGCTCAGCAGCAGAGCAAATTTGCGAAGAGCCTCAGGATCTGCGTTGACATCATGGCAGCAGGAACGGTCTACGAACAAGTTCCCTGTAGTTGGCTTCTTAGGGCAAAGAACAAAGACCGGCAGCAGAAATAGTTATAGACATGAAAATACTCGGCGTAAGCACTACCACACATGAGAACAACTCCACGAGCAGGGTTGTTCTAGGGCGCGCCTTAATGATCTGTAAGCAGCTTGGTCACGAAGTCAAATACATCGATGCCAATAAGCTCCACATAGTCAAGAACCTCTCTTGCTATGGCTCAGGTGGAAAGCACTGTGGAGATCCAAAGTCTGGCCCATATCGGTGCTGGGCCCATGAAAATTCCGTGAAAGATCCAGACAAGTTTGGCGGCGTTGATGAGATGCCAGAGATCTATGACGGAATTCAGTGGGCTGATGTGGTCTTGTGGTCCACTTCTGCGCGTTGGCTCTCTCACACAGCTCTCATGCAGACAATCATAGAGAGGCTCAACACCCTAGAGAATCGCAGAACAGTCTACAATGAGCCCAATCCAATTATGGACAAGAAGTGCGGCGTCATTGTCACGGGCCAGCACTACATGACCCTCCAGATTGCTATTAGGTGCATGGAGACCTTCGAGTTTATCGGATTCAGCGCAGATCCAGAAGCGGTGTTCACATGGCAGAAGACCATGAACGCTGATGTCGAGCAGATCGGAAACAACAATCAGGACATCAAGCAGTTTCTTGATTCAACTGCTGGAAAGATGCAGCTTCGAAACTTTCTCATGAGCGCCGGAGCCATAGATGGCAAGTAAGAAGCGCGCTGGATCTCAGCCTGAAGAGCGCTATCAGAATGCCAACAGGAAGAACCTCCATCTCGATAAGCCAATGATGATCGGCGGCTGGCCAGAAGGCGAGTACGAGCCCAGACCTAACGTGAGAATTGCAGACTACCTCGAGAGCATGGGTTTGCTAGAACTCAGAGCTTATATCAGGGAAGAGATTGCGAATCTCGTAGCAGATCCTGAACAAACCTAAACCTGAGGTTTACATTACATCATGATCAAGCCTGGCGACAAAGTATTCCTCTGGAGCAACATGAAGCTCCGCGGCGTGGTGACGGAAACGTTCCACATCAAGAACAACACATGGCACACCACGGGTACTGCGGGTACCAAGATGATGGTCAGGCTTGTAGACGGTGATGGCACCATCCACGAGCTTCCTGCATCTGAACTCATGAGAGAAGAGTAAGTGTTCGCCCAGCTGTTTCACCAGCTGGGTCTAATAAGCCACAACACTCGACTCCTCGAGATACTCGACTGGGATGAAGAGCTGTTGGGCTCTTGCATCTTGCAGTGGAGTGAGGTAGACATCGCCGGCAACATGTCCAATGAAGACGTTGCCGGTGCTCTGGTCGATTCTCTTCCAGATGAGTTTGCGCCCTACCAGGAAGAGCTGTATCAATTCCTGATGAATGACCTATTTCCATTCCTCGCAACTAACGATAAACTCTGGAACACCGTAGGTGAAGCTTGATGCGCAATGTCAGTGAAGACGGCAACACGATTACTCTCCACAAGTTCCAGGGTCTAGATCCCTGTGCTCGCAAGAAGCAAGATGGCGACATCCTCTCTTGTGTGATTGACGTGGAAACGACTGGACTCGGCGACACAGATCGCGTGATCCAGCTCAGTGTGAGACCCTTCTACTATTGCCCCGAGACTTTTGAGGTCACTGGCATTGTGAAGCCCATGATGTTCTTCCAGGATCCAGGAGAGGCTCTTCGTCCTGAGATCGTTGAGCTCACTGGGATAACTGATGAGCAAGTGAGGGGTCAGACAATCGACTGGAGCTGGATCCGCTCGATGTTCGAGCGGTGCAAGTTCGTGATCACCCACAACGCCAAGTTCGACCGAGGTGCGATCGATAGGGAGTTCAGCCGTGCTGAGATTCCCGTGACAGAGAAGGCGATCTGGGCTTGTAGCGTGAAGCAGATTGAGTGGCGCTCTTGGTGCCGTCCTTCTGCCGCACTAGAAGTCCTGTGCGCGTGGTCTGGCTTCTTCTATGACGCGCACCGAGCAGATGTTGACACTGCGGCTTTGTTGCACCTGCTTCGAAGGGAGAGCCGTCTCAAGGAGCTGTTGACTAACGCGTCAAAGCCAGAGTACAGGGTCTATGCTGGTGGCTTCCCGCGAGATCTCAACTCTGACCTGAAGCGACGCTGGTACTCTTGGGACGCAAACTTGAAAGTGTGGTACAAGTCTGTTGAAGGCCAGGAGGCTGTCGACGAAGAAGTTTCGTGGCTCAAGCTGAGGTCTCCATCTTGTGATCCACAGACTCTCGAGATTCCGCCTGAGCAGAGGTTTTCCACCGAAGCGTGATACTTAGACACGATGGCATCTACTATCACAAATGCAAACTTAAATGTCGTGTTGAGAGAGACCGTGACTCTCAATGGAAAAGAGTACGGATCCAGGCTGGCGTTTGACGTCTCTGGCGTGAATGAAGTCTCACAGAGGATCTTCACAGTTCCAACTACACAGGTGACTGTCATGAGCCTCAGCGGCACACCTTCTGCTGGGGCGTTCTCATCGACTGGAATCAAGTACTGCCGAGTGAGCAACTTGGACGATGAGAACTTTGTCAGGCTCTCTTTCATGTCTGGGAGCTCGAACCAGTTTGATGTGAAGCTAGACCCGAAGAGGACCTACGTGTTCACGAACGCACAGATCTCTGGTTCGAGTGCAGGCGCAACATTCAACAGCTACGTCAACTTCACGGACCTTAAGGCTGTTGCTAGCGCTTCGCCAGTCGACATCGAGCTCTTTGTTGCCTCTTCATAGGAACTGAGATGAACATTGGATTGATCCCCATGTCAGCCAAGCCATACCACCTTGGCCACCACATGCTAGTGGAGTTTGCCGCGCTTGGGGTGCTGGGAGATGAGATACTCCACGAAGAAGCGCCGGACAACGACTTGGCGGTCGTGTTTGTGTCCTATTCGAGCAGAGGCGTTAAGTCTGCTACCGTGAAGAAAGTAAAGCGTGAGGTTCCTGTCGCAGGTGAGACACCTGTCTTCGGCGATGACATGCGTTACATCTGGCAAGAGCTTCTGATACCTAATCTAGAGATGCCCAGCAACGTCCTCGTCAAGACTCCAGATGATGGGATTCCAAACTCTCCTATTCGATGCGTGTTCGACGTCCTGGACGCTCTAAAGCAAGCACTTGATTCTGGACACAGTAGCGTCCAGCTTCCATATGTCGGTGTCTCAGTAGATCCTGAAGACGTCGTGGTCAGCATCTACTCGGATAACGAAGACATTGAGCGCAACTACCCTGATGAGTACATGCACGACAGATTCCCAGGAATGCTGGGCAAGTCCATCTTGAAGGTTGGTGTGCCGAGGGCTTCCACGGTGGAAATCAGCGGCACTAAAATGCGTAACCTCCTCTGCACTGGCGAGAGAGAGGCGTTTGTCGAGATGCTTCCACCGCTGCCCACTCACATTGCAAATCAAATCTACGATATTCTGGCAACAAGCGTCGCCCAGTCATGCCCACGCAGTCAATGGTCTAAAGTTGGTGAAGGTCTCATAAGGCAGTTTGTCAGGGAGGTACTGTGATCTCTGAGGGACTTCTGAGGCGCTATGTGCGCGCTATCCTTGAGGCAACTGCAAGGATTCCTGACCTGACAAAGGACGACATCTTGAACGTCCTCTCAGACATTCTCGGCTCTGAGCCACTTATGAACTACACAGAGAAGCTGGCAGGTCAGTTCCTTGAGGTCATCATTGAGGACGGTCAGGTGCTTGGCAGGTTCAAAGATGCTTCTGACAAGGGTCTTGCGCCTTCACCAAACTTCGATATCTCGGGCGTCGCAAAGGCGATCAGGAACAGCCCTGTCTCAGCCACACTAAACACGAAGTTCCAGTTTGAGGTCATCAAGCCAGATGACAGGCCTGACTACATCGATTACGCGATCGGTGAGATTCCAATCGCAGTTGAGTTCACGGGTCGTCTCACGCCAGACATTACCAGACAGCTCAATGATGCCCAGCAATCTGTGCGTTTCCTCTGTCAGGCTGACATAACCAAGCGGCCACGCCAGCTCTCTCCTGAGCTGCGTTCCCAGGTCCAGTCTGCCTATGACCGCGTGGCGAATGCGCCAAAGCTCACGAAAGCTGAGAAGTCTGAGATTGAAGTGCTCATCTCTGATTCTCTCGTTGATATCTTTGGCGAGAGCGTCTTTGGCGGACCTCCAGAGGGAATCTTCGCGCTCGGTGCCTCGAAGCCGTTCAAGATCCCTGAAGCGAACTACGCCTCGATACAGAGGATCCAGGTCCCTCTGTACGCCACATTCTCCAACAAGAGCTCTTACACGGCAGACCAGCTCAAGTCCAGGATCTCAGCAATTGCTGGAAATCCTGAGCTGGCGCAGTCTGACAGAATGATCTCTGATGTCAGGAAGTACCTGACTGCGGCTTCCTCTGGCTTCCCGCAGCGTGGCTACAGGACCTTCTTCAGCCCGCAAGAAGCCGCCGATCTCCTTGCGATGCTTGAGACAATCATTGCTGGCGATGTACAGTTGGCTGATCGGTTCTATAGTCTCGTAAGAAGAAGAGTCAACGATAAGAAGAGCTGGGTCTCCACGGGGGCATAATGAACAGCGAAGAGATTCTTGTCCGCTCCAAGTACCTCGAAATGGGCATGGCCATCAACATGGAGCCACGGCCCGATAATAAGAGGCCAATCGATCAGCAGCTTTCTTCCTTGACACGAGAAGAAGCCCGTCGCGCAAAGCGTAAGTTCCGCAAGCAATGGAGAAAGTGCATGCGTGACTACCACGACGAGAGTCTTGCCAGCAACGTGTTCGGTGCTTGGGGCGCCAAGAAGGTTCCCGATGCCTGCAAGATCAAGCGCAGGATCGAAGTCCACCAGCTCGTTGTTGTCTCCGCAAACTCTCCGGAGCACAAGTGAGCGTACTGAAGTTTCGAAAGCCGCCTCCTGGTCCGAGCGCAGGACCTGCAGAGGTCTTCTACATCAAAGACGAAATCAACAGGTTGGAAGACATGAAGCTCCAGAATCAGATCGACACAATGCGTGAGTACCTGTACACTCTCGTTGGAGAAGATGATCTAGAATCGATGTGGCCAGAGTACGATGAGGCCCAGCTTCCCGCGATCGAGTATGCCTACGATGGCTACACCCAGACCGCGCACATGGTGGTCACTTACGTCGATGGCCTCGTGGTCGCATGACTGAGCAGTACGATTTCTATCACAAGATGCCGAAGGACCAGGCAGTCTCAAGCGTCATTGAGAAGATGCTTGACTTCTACGATAACGCGTTCGATGTCGCGTTCGAAGACGGTGGCATTGCAATATACGCCGAGTGCGAAGACCCAAACGATGGGAAGAGCACAGGCATCAGGGAGAAGATTGGCTCCGGAATCGGAGGCTGGTACTTTGTCATCGTCAAAGTGGGCGATGGATACGTGAAGCAATTCAGGAAGAGGGACTAGTCGGTTCTAGACCTCGTTGTAACTCAAACAGGAAATAACTTGCGCGATCTGATAATCTGTGACTTTTGCGGCTGCGACTTCTTCTCAAACAACATCTACAGGAAAGTTGAAGATGTCGG
>Ga0114979_10001514_pt1 | contig 15733 bp, 12 predicted proteins | sample S_140625_EF_Meta_FD_87315 | JGI IMG/M metagenome (GOLD analysis project Ga0114979, IMG submission 87315) | Freshwater microbial communities from Lake Simoncouche, Canada to study carbon cycling - S_140625_EF_MetaG | ecosystem: Environmental > Aquatic > Freshwater > Lake | place: Lake... | reverse complement strand
GTTATCTAACGCAAAAATGGTTTCTTCAGTGCAATGTTCCTGGTGAAGCGGCCTACAATCAGTCAGTTTTCAATTTGGCTGCTACTCCGAGGTTCTTTACACCTTATACACAATTTAATACTCAAATAGGTTTCAGGTTCCTTACATATGCGCTGCCTGTGTCTAATGCGGTTCTCTGGTGGGATGCGATGGATACATCCACATTTCGTAACAGGGCGAATAATGTTCCAAGAAATAATGACACAATTCAGTTTTGGTATGATAAAATATATGGAAGTTTTGGTTATTTATCAAATAATGATTTACAACCACAATTCAATATGTTTGGTATAAATAGATACCCTTGTATAGAAGGTTATACAACCGCAACCGGTGGTGGGCTACAAGGACAATCAGGCGCTCTTAATTCAAATGTCCAATTTACAGGGTGCAATATAAGCGCATTTATAGTATATCAACATGACCAGACAAATAATAATCATGTTATTTTCTCATTATCCTGTAATTTTAATGCGCAAACAAGCAGTAATTCTCCATTAGATTTTACAGTTACTTTCAATAATCCTTCAGTAGGTTTATGCCGTTTTGGCAGCACAGAGCCAATTATATCTGCGCCAATACAAAAAAGCATACCACAATTGATTGAAGTTATGATTAATAGTAGTGCAACAACTATTGGCGGTGTGCTACCTTCAACTACTACAATATTTATTGATGGACTTTATGGCAGTAATACAAGATTCCTTACAGGGTGTAATTTTAATTTTCGTAGCACTGCTTCAAATTCTTCGCTTGGTATTTTGCGAGGACAGAATTTTGGCAGCGGTATTGGTGGAGCAGTGAATGAAATTTGTGTATTTTATCGCACTTTGAGCACTCCTGAGCGTGTTGCGATGGAGAACCAGTTGCTTGCAAAATGGGGGATTGGTCGTGACCAGCCTGTGGCCTATTTAGGAACTGGCGCCCCTGTTACAAGCGGCTTGAGAATGTGGTATGATGCGTATTTGCCTGCTTTTGTGACGACAAATGCTTCGAATCATGTGACTTCGTGGTTAGACCGCTCTGGTAATGGCTTTCATATGAGTAATGGCACATTTTCTTCAAATCTTCCAGTGTACAGTACAATAACCGCGCAAACGCGAACTTTACCATCACTCTTTTTCCAGTATAACTCTTCAAACAATTACTCATATCTACAGAATTTTAATCTTCAGAGTAATACATATGATAATTTTAGTGTAATATACGCAGGATATTTCACTAAACCGCGTATTACAGGTGAACCACGTGTAGTTTCATTTATTTCAACTATAAATGCAGGTGATGATTTTATATTTGGACAAACATTAGATTCTCTAAATCCTGATAGAACACCTGGACAAAATATTAATTATACAAATTTAACTCTGAGCAATTTTATTATTAAATCATCATTTTTGAATTTATCATCCAATACACAAGGTGCTATTCCTGCTTCAAATAATACTACATATGTAAATGGGTCAAATATAACTTCTAATATTGTAACAGTTAATCCAGGAAACTGGGTTCCAAAATTTGTACAACTAATGGGTGCTTCACTTGCAAATGCTCCACAATTTGGTGGAGATAGAGCATCCGCAGGTTATTTAAATGAAGTCCTTATATATAATCGTTGTTTAACCCTTACAGAAATTACATCTGTTCATACATATTTGCTAAATAAATGGAGTATTGGGAATCCTGTTGTTGCGAGTGTCCCTGTGACAAGCGGCCTGAATCTTTGGCTAGATGCGTATGACCCTGCTCAGGTTGTTCGTGATAGCGGTGGTAATGTATGGCTCTGGCGCGACAAGAGTGGGTGTAATTTTCATTTTTCAAATACGAATACATCATTTCCTACGCAAGCATTAAGACCTACATATTCTATAACAGCGGTTGGAGGTCTCCCAGGACTTCTATTTTTTAGTGATTCTGGAACAAATACAGGGACAGCAAATCGTACATCTCTCAGTTGCTTGAATATATCATACCCGTCTACATGTAATTTGAGTGCATTTATAGTGTTTCAACAAAGATCTAATGTAAATAATGCAGGAAACCTAATAACTTTTACCTCAAATACAGATGGTATTGATTATAATTTTACAAATGGTGTAACTATATCAGCACGTGGGTCTCGGGACGGGGTTAATATACAACGTTCTAATAGTATTCCTTTTATATCTGGAACAAATACAGGCCCTATCCTTACAACAGTCATCTTTAATGGTTCAAGTACAACAATACCTGATATTACTTTGGGTAATGTTGGTGGGGGGCGTAACGGAGTTATAAGTGTAAATTCTTCAAACGGCTCTGTGGCTGCAAGGTTTAGTTTTAATCAAGGTTGGCTAGGAACACGAAACAACGCAGCAGACTCAACAACATATTATGATGGTTATGTATGTGAATATTTAATATACAATCGCGTGGTCTCTTTCGCTGAGCGCCAGCAGATAGAATCTTACTTGCTGAACAAGTGGAACATCTGATTTATTAATAACCCTGAGAATAAGTATGAGTAGCAGTGGCAGCAGCAGTGGCAACAATAGTCTTAACCTCCCTTGTTTCTCACTCGGGCCAATTCTTGGGTTAAGTCACGCACAGTATCAAAATTATCGCACCGCATGGTTTAAGTTTAATGATGTTTTGTCATATAACGCACGTGTTAGTACAATTATTGGTTCTAATCCACGTGCTGATGTGAGTTACTATCGTTTTGCCAATAATATGGAGACACAACAATACCGACAGGGACAGGCACTCCACTCTATAGTATATCCTGGCTCTAATTGGAATAGTATTGGTTCAGGATAAGCGGAGAAAAAACTGGCCAATTAGAATAGACATGTCATTACCATACCAGTTTAATACAGAAACTTTCGAAAATATTCCTAATGGTATTCCTATGTCCACTTGCCAGACATCATATCAGTATTCTTCGCAACAGGGGGCTAATACTGTTTTCTATCACAAATCTACAATGGATGCTTATTACAAGAGCCTAAACCCAACTTCTCCATCTGTATATCAGTATAAATCGGATCAGGAACGCCTTGCCTCTCTTATTGGTCGCATAAAGATTGAGTGTCGCCGCTAGGTTGTAGTAGCAAGGCTCCTTAGAACTTTGTCACCGAACTGAAGTAAGTATTTCGCAAGCATATCTTGTGTTTGCGAAATAGTTTCTTTTGATACTTCAAGCAGTAATTTTCTTTTTGGCCACACCACTTCGCTTAGTGCGTTTTGTATGATTTGTTGGTTCACTTCGAAGTCTGGCTGCTCCTTGGGAGGTTTTATAGGCTGCGAGCCTTGCATCAAAGAGTTCGTTCCAGCCGGCATTGAGTGTAATTCGTTCTGTTGCGGAGTTGTACTCTCCAATGTGGAGGCGTGGACCAGTGTTGTCAATTCCATAGGCGTAGGCGTGACCTCCTGTATCTGTATAGTATGGGACACCTTGCGCGATAACTCTAACCATTGGTCCAGAAGTTGTTGTTGCCCCATTCATATTGTCTCTGAGCCCCTTTCTTTCCCCAGAGAGTATCAATTTTTATTAGCAGCAATTAGCAGCAATAAGCAGCCTAAAAAATTGACACTTTTTTTCTTATAGATAATCCACAGATACAAAATGACTTCCACAGAGACCCATGAAACCAGTATTAGTTATATTAAGAATGATGTAGACTATGGCGTATATGTTGATGAATTTATTGTTAATGAGAGGGATTTCTACTCTTATATCAACTCTTTCTCCCAGGAGCGTTCTACTGTGCTCCGAATCATTGATGAGGACGAAGATCGTATCTCCTCTGCGATTCTTCTAAGTGATAATGATGAATTCGCTGTTTTAGAAGTAAAGCGCCTCGGTGTTGATGATTTCGAGCGTATGACCCATAAATCAATTCTTGATTGGTACTATTCAGTAAGCAATAAAGAAGAGATTGATTCGACTGAACTATTTGACTCAATTGTAATTGGTACAAAGGATGATTCCATCCCTCTATGGCGTATCCTAGAAGTTGCTATACATGAAGATAAGATTAATAAGGACAATGCTGCTATTACAAAACTTCATCAGCAGACAGTTGAGGATGAGTTTCATTCTCTAATGCTATTAGTCGGAGCAGCCAGTATTCTACTTATTACACATGCTATCTGTGCATATTTCCTCTTGGAGTCTATCCTCTAAAATTAGCAGATAGTTCTGGTGTATATAATAACTGATGATAAATAATACATCCTAATAAATAACGATAAGATAAAATATAATCTAAGTCGAGACTATCTCCCAGAAAATTTTTTAGATTGTATGTGCCTCCCACAGTATAATCATACCCTTCAAAATTTGGCAATGAAACTTCAAGTTCTTTTGCCAATGCAGTCAATTCCTGTAAAATAACTGGAAGGTCTCTTGGAGTCCAACTAATCATATCACTCACTCCAGGCTCAGTAGCCTGAATATGTTCTTTGCCTCCGAACTCTAAGATGTCTTGCGTTTGCTGAATACCATTTATGAAAGTATAATCAAGACCTGTATTAAAAAAAGCGTAGCGTCCCATTCCCCTACAAGGAGTATTTACTATTTTTTAGACTAGCTACTAAGAGCTCTCTAGAAGTCCTCCTCGGTCGAGAATACCATCTTCTTAATATCCTTACCAACCCCCGCTTTCGCATAAGTACTTACACGCTTCTCAAAGAAGTTGTCCTTGCCTTCTAGGGAAATGCGCTCCATGAAAGGGAATGGGTTCTGGGTGGAGTATGCCTTGGGATAGCCTAGTTGCTGGAGAAGGCGATCTGCTACAAACTCAATATACTGGCTCATGAGCTTCGCATTCATTCCAATCATCTCGCATGGGATTGCCTTCGTAATAAAGAACTTCTCAATCTTGACTGCGTCACGAATAATCTTGTGCGCAGTTGCCTTTGGCAACTTATTCTGGAGTTTCGAGTACATGAGGCATGCGAAATCGGTGTGAAGCCCTTCATCTCGCGCAATGAACTCATTAGAGAGTGTCAGTCCAGGCATAATACCTCGCTGCTTGAGCCAGAATATTGCGCAGAAGGCTCCACTAAAGAAGATGCCTTCTACTGCGGCGAAAGCGAGGAGGCGCGTGGCGAAAGACGCAGTCGGTGAATCAATCCACTGCATAGCCCACTCAGCCTTCTTCTGAACACAAGGAATTGTCTGGATTGCTCGCAGAATATCGAGTTTCTCATACTTGTCATCAATGTACTTATCAATCAAGAGAGAGTAGGTCTCGCTGTGAATTGTTTCCATGATATTCTGGCAATTATAGAAGAACTTCGCCTCTGGAACCTGAACTTCGCGCATAAAACGCGTGGCGAGATTCTCCATTACAATACCATCACTGCCCGCAAAGAAGCCAAGAATATACTTGATGAAGTGGCGCTCATTATCTGTAAGGGCAGCCCAGTGATCGGAATCCTTAGAGAGGTCAATCTCCTCAGCAGTCCAGAAGACCGCCATATGATTTTTATACATGTCCCAGAGGTCCTTATGCTCAATAGGGAAGATCACAAAACGATTGGGATTTTCCTTGAGCATAGGCTCTTCAGAAGTAGAGGCGGCGAGGTCAAGATACTCAGGCTCTTCACCCGCGCCTTTTGCTGTCATAGGGGAGAAAGTCGGCGTCATCTGCCTATAAATAGATGATGTCTTCATATCACGAGGTTGTTCATTAATTACAGATGCCATCCTGCTTTGCCGTAATCTTAGCTGGGATTTTTTGGATAGCCGACCGAGCATCAATTTTTTATTAGGAATAATCAGATAGCATAGTAATTATGCCCAATAAACATAAAAAAACATATAAAGGTGGTAGGATTCTCGGTTCCGGCGCAGATGGATGTGTTTTCTCTGCGTCTGCCTGGCCATGTATGACCCCTTTAGCTGGCTATAATCCAGATGACCCCGCACTTGTAAGTAAACTAATTCCTACAACAGATATTGAGGATTCTATAATTCGTCTCGCACAATCAATTGTCCCTGACAAATTAGATCATATAATTGGACATATTGGAACATGTATTCCAGCGTCAAATAAAGATATTACTGATAAAGTATCACGTTCACAAATTGATGAAAACAAGAATGAATTAGAAAGAGTTCACAATAAATACTATTCTGTTAGTCCGAGTAAGCGTAATAACCCAAATGCCTGTGAACGTATAACAGGGTATGAGTCATTGGATGATACTGTGGTAATGGCGAATTCACAAGATATCACTAATAATTTACCTGTAAAATTGCTTATTAATAAGCGTTATGATACCACATTATATCACTATATAAAAACTTTACCGACAAATACAAGTGATTTTCACAATATATTTGAGGCTTTTGTTGAATATGTAAAAGTACTGGAACGTCTAGCAGAGGGTAAAAATAATGTACGTATATTAAATGTCGATTTACATGGAGCAAATATCTTTATAAATACAGGCGCCGATGGAAAACTAACTATGGGGGTTGCTGATTTTGGACGATGTGCCTTACAGAGAAATGCACAAAAGTATACTCAGTATATTAATTATATTATTTATTATGGAGTATCATATGGGGCTGCGATAGGATTTCCAGTGATTCCATTCGAATATAAGATGTACTCATTTATACCATATTTCAAGAGAAGGTATTCTGGACCCGATGCCACTGTTGATAATTTTTTTAGATATTTTAATCATGTTCTTAATAAAGAAGAGATTAAGAACAATGTTACCCCGTGGTCTATCTCCACAGTTATTAGCGTATATTTTAAGAATTTTATAGAACTTATAATTAATGTTCAAGTAAAAAATAATGACCCTATTTTTCAAGAATTTTGTCAACTCATGTTTATGGATCGTTTCAATAGTCTAGGTGCTATGCAGGTACTATTTTATGAATTAGTTAATATGAATGAAAATTCTAAACAACTTAATGGAATTGCGCGCGGCCTTTACCATTATTTAATAGAGAGCGATAAAATACCATTCGAAACAGGAACAGAATTTGCTAGATTTGTGAAACTATACTTTGATGTATGCTTATATCCTCATAAAGAAGCGACTGCTAGAGCGAAGCCAAATAAGCCGACTATGGAAGATTATATTAGTGTAATGAGATCCGCACCGAAATTTTCTGATCAACTCCTACAAATTTTTGTAGAGCCCCCAGAGCCCCCACCTATTGTAGTGCTTCCACGGGTTGTACCACAAAAACAAGCACAGGTACAAGTTAGACAACCTTTCGGTTCACCAATACGTGTAGCAATCCAGCCGACACAAGTTCGCCTACCTCCTCGCCGCGGCCCTGTTGCTGCTGCTCCTGTTGCTGCTGCTCCTGTTGCTACCAGAAAAACAACACCAAAGTACTTAACACGAGCGGCTGTAGCAGCAAATCCAGCCCTAGTATCACAAATAGTGAATACAACAACAACACCAACAACACCAACAACAACAACAACAACAACAACCTTACCAGTAAAAACAGGACCTACTAGATATCTTGTTAAGAAAACACGAAAACACCGCCGCTAAATAGTAACGCTTGGCAGCCCCCAAACAATTGGCTCTCCTCGTACAACTTCATTTACTTTACTAAATGGTTTTGAACCAAAGAACCCTCGACTTGCGCTCAATGGACTCGGATGAACTCCTTCAATAATTATATGTTTTTGTGTGGGACCTCCAGCAATATGTTTTTTGAACGCCTGCGCATCTTTCCCCCACAGGACAAATACAACGCGCTCCTTTTGCTGATCAACTACTCTTATCAATCTGTTGACAACTTCTGTCCATCCAAACTTCGCATGCGAGCGCGGTGCTCCAGCATCCACTGTAAGGGTCGTATTAATCAAGAGAACACCTTGTTGTGCCCATGGTGTCAAATCACCTGTCTGCGGCCAAGGAAACTCATCTTCTCCCAAATCATCCATTGCCTCTTTGAAGATATTTCGCAAAGAAGGCGGATACGGTTTCACTTGAGGCTCTACACTAAATGCCAAACCATTACCATGACCAGGGCTCGGATAGGGGTCCTGGCCAAGGATAACAACCCTTACAGAAGATAATGGTGTTGCTCGCAAAGACGCAAATACTTTATTATGTTCAGGATAGACCGGACCCTTTTTACGAGCATCTTGAACATGCTCGGTTAAGAGACACCAAGTGGGTTCAGTGCGAAGTGGCTCAATTACTTGTAGCCAATCTGCTGCAATGCCAGTAAGGTCGCCTGGATCTGAAAGAACGAGTTCTTTCGCTGATGGAGTTGGAGTTGGAGTTAAAGTTTCTTCAACCGCACAAGCAGAACGAACCTCTTTATAAAACGCCACAACTTTCGGATGTGCTCGAATTGATTTAGGATTTAGTTCATAAATATATAGAGCATCAAGGCTCTTCACACGGCTCATAGCAACATATGCCTGACCATATTCAAATGTACTTGAACCAATATCTATTAGTGCTGAATCAAGTGTAGATCCTTGACATTTATGAATAGTTACAGAATATGCGAGAACAAGCGGGACTTGTCTCCGCAGAACTCCTTCAGGATCTTCTGCTTCCCACGTAACTGTTGGAATTGGAATAGCAACTGAGTGCCCTTTGAATAGCACATACGGAATATATGTTGGCCCTGGGCCAAAATATGTAATAACACCGCGACTTCCATTAACTAGTCCATTATCTACATCAATATTATTAATTAACATTACTTGTGCTCCTTCAGCGATTACAAGTTCTGGCTGATAGGGAGCATCTCTGTCTAATTTCTGAATAGCACGCTGAACATCCTCATCTTTCACTGTGACACCCGACTTTGTAGCAGCAGGTGAGAATTCAGTTGTTGCTTCATAACGATGCCTCTCACCTTTCAGCGCCTTCAGATTTGTGGAATTAATATAATCGACCTCCATACGTCTTGAAAATAGGAGTGATGGGCGAATCTTTTCGCGTTGCCACGCAAGCCCTCGCCGCTCTTCTAGAATACTCAAATGCTGTTTATTCAAGCGTCCTTCACGAACCTCTGTAAGGAGTTCCTGAAAGACGGGGTCAGACTGCCGCATAATTTGTGTAAGTTCAATTGTCTCTTGAACTGTCTGCTTCCATAATGGAGACTCAAACATAAACTTTGTCTCTTGTCCATCAGTATATACTGGCGGTAGCTGAAAGAAATCCCCTACAAGAATGAGTTGAATACCTCCAAATGGGTTCGAGTTCATTCGAACTGCTTTTGCAATTGCATCGAGTTTCTCAAATAACTCTGGCGTCATCATACTCACTTCGTCAATAATAAGAGCATCTGTTGTTAGCCATCTTCGCAAGCCTTTCCCACCGCGACGAATAAAATTCACTAACTTCGCAACAGGCTCTTTTGCTAGTCCAATAGATGCCCAGGAGTAAATTGTCTTCGCACCATGCCCTAGGAGCAATGCTGCGCAGCCAGTTGTAGCAGTGATAGCAAGTGAGCGTCCAGCCTCCGAAAACGCTTCCTTGATTTTTCCAATTAAGAACGATTTACCTGTACCGCCCTGTCCTGTAAGAAATACATTATGTCCTTTTAGTACAGCTTTTAAAGCCGCTTCCTGTTCTTTATTCATAGTATATTGCTTAACAGAAAAATAGAGTTAAACATCAATTTTACATGAGCGCCTTGAAAAGCCTTGGGATCTTTCCAATGAGTTCTTCATACGAGATTTCTTCGTCATTGGGGATACCTAGTGCTTTTGCCATAATCTTGTTAGGGATTACACTAAGAGTTATAAGATCAACATGCCCCCCTTCAATAATATAGTCCTCTAGTTTTTTGATTGCTTTTCTGAGAGAATCACCTGTTTCATAGCCAATTACTTCTAGAAATTTTGCTACGTCCTTCCCCCTTACAGGGTCAGTAATTTTACCTAATACACTTGTTCTATAAGACCCAGTTGCTAACTCCTTCTCTAATTCATTAATTCTTTTCATACAGAAGTCAGCTTCGTGGCGTAACTTCATTAAAAGTCCCTGAATTTTTACAAGATCCTTATCACTCATTTTATCCCGAGAGTTTCCTAATAAAATACTGAGATTATCAATTTTACTGTGGAGCTAATATACTTATCGGGTGATGAATCTCCATTGTTATAACCATTGGCTTCTTCGCCAGTGTTGATGTAAGTCCCTTATAACTGAAGTACCAGTGAGGCGGAAGAGCAAGCATTGATCCTTTTCGAATAATAATATCTATAAACTGGATTTCCCCTACAAGTGGTGTCATTGACTTTGTCCATTCATCTGGATGAGTCGACTTCCAGTTCGAAGGGAAGAAGGGAAATTGTCGCTTGTGAAGTAGTGTGACCTTAATGTCTCCTTGTGTTGGCATGAGGAGGGTCTGTAGCGCAGTTGTGCTCTGAAGACCGGCTGTGCCAATAAGAGCCTTTGTCTTTAGTTGGAGGATCGGGCCGTACCATAGGCCGGTGGTAAACCGTGGAAGAATTGTGTGTGTAGCCCACACTTGAATACCAGTTTCTTGGGCAAGTAGTTCTGAAGTTGCTGAAGGAGATTGTGGGAGAAGTATTGTCTGGGCCTGGGCAAGAGGAAATGGCTTAAATCCAGAATAGACTAGTGGGATCTGTTGAAGACGTGGGCTCGCAGCAATATCTTCTTGAGTCCAGAAGTTGGGTGTCTGAAATCCTCGAATTACTGTTGGGGAAAGTTCCGGAATAAGGGGTAAGAGATTTGTCAGGTCGCCGCCTTCTACTTGAAGTATTCTGTACTCTGAGTTTGTTTGTTTATAAAAACATATACTTATAATAAAAATTGTGGCAATTATTATTATAAATTCGAGAAGCATTGCCTCGCCTAGTTGCGGCTGCGATTAGTCCGCCGTGTCTTTCGCCGCGCTGAGGAAAGCTGAGATGTTTGTGAGCAATTTGCGCCAATACAATCCTTGAAGAGGCCAGGAATAAATATGTTATTTTTAATTTTGTGGATTTGTGTAGTGGTAAGTGGCTTGGTTGCCTCATGTAATAATTCTCCCTGAGTGTCGTACTCTTCTACACGTTTTGTCCCTTTATTGTTATTTATATTTACAATATTACGTCTTGTTTTATTATTATTCTGATTAACTTGTTCAGAATAATAATTGAAAGGCATTCTACTTCTTAGATTGTTTTTGTTTCAGGGCGCCTGTGGCGGTTTTTAATAGGGGTAATTGCGCGGCGCCCATGAACTCGCAGGGTCTTTGAACGACCTCTGTATTTTTGCGGCTGCGGCTGCTGCTGCTGTTGTGACTGCTGCTGCTGTTGTGACTGCTGCGGCAAAAGGCCAGATAGAATATTTGCGATTTTTACATCGCTCAAACATTCATTCATAAAAAGATCCTCAATAATTCTGAACAACTCTGGAACATCATTCTCTATACTTCTAATTTCCTCTATAACAGTATCCAAATCTTGACGTGTTTTTACTTTCGCATCAAGTTCCAAAAGTTTCGCAAAAAAATTTTCCGGGGCAGCCGCTACTTCCCAAATAACAGGACAAATATTTACTGATTTAACCATCTCCTCTAAAGGATTATGGTCTTGTTCTTTCTGAGAAGAAACAAATGCGCTCATCAGAATTTGTGGATCTTCTTCGAACTTTTCTGAGAGGAGTGAAATAGTTGTATATCCAAGAATCTGGAGAGCAAGACACTCTTTAGGAGAAAGACCCTTACAGGAGAATATTGTTGTAATCATTACTAATTGATATTCATCTCTCATATTTAGGCAATTAATGTAACTGATACTCTTTAAAACGCTGCTGCTTCGTTGGATTATTAAATAGTTGTTGAGCACGCGCTGTGCTACGTTTATCATCCCGCGCCCTACATTCATAACCACCTCCAGGACGAATTAGAGCACGAGGCATCGCAAGCTCGCTTACCATCTTGGAACTCGGAGCACCATATCGCGGAACTAGTATACCAGGATTGTACATATCACCATTTCTGTTTGGTTCATACTGCTTCTCATCGCATGTACCAAGAGGACGATCTAAGCGCCGCAGCAAACTCTCATTATTAATAGCCGCCGCATAACGATCATTTGGATAGAATTCACCGCCAGGACCAAATACCATACCTGTAGGGGTTTGCATTACAGATCCTTCTGTAGGCCCGCTCGTTGTATAATCCATACACACTTTCACCCAAGGACGGAAATCAGTGGGTAAAGGCTGCGACGGACCCTGTGGTACAATTCGTCGAAGCATTGCAGTAGGGTCCCAATGGCTCTTCAAACATACAGCAGGAAAGAATGGTTTTGTCGTAGATGCCCTTATAGGATAGCCCTCTGATGCTTCTGCCTGATAAGAACCACTAGAGCCTCCTCGGCCAGTCATACTTTCAACAAAGTCAACCGACATATCTATTGAGCCTACTCTAAATTAATTCGGTGTAGAATTATACTTAATAATAGATGCCTGAGCCGTTGGTTGATCAAGAACTTCTGAAATATTTAGACATGCGTTCCATTCACAGTCAGCATTATTAATTAAATTCCCTGCAAGGTCCATAAGTTGGAATGTAATTTTGTCCAACTTTGCCAGCGGCGGGTTCATCTCTACTGGATTCATAATAGCAGTGTTCGTATATCCATTGAAATTCGCAAGAAGCAACTTAATATTATACTTCCCTACAAGGCCTGTAGGTTCTCTTGTCGCCTGTAAATTCTCCTTTCCTGTTGTATCAAGTTTATTGATATTGAACTCATCATTTAACTTGATATATACATAACTATCAAGAATCTTATAGAATGAGTTGCCAGTGTGTCGTGTCGAATATGAGGTGTCAACTTTAGGGAAGCCCAAGTTCCAACCAATTCCCCACTCCTCTTCAAGACCACCAAACTGATAACTATTTCCTGAACCAAAGAGAATAGAGTATAGTAGAGGATCTGTAAAACGAGACCGCGCCATTGCACTCGCTGGTAGAATATTTACAAGTTGTGTTGCAATAAAGTTATTCATATTTAATAATGTATTCCTTGTAATACCGTTTAGTGTATCAACTATTGCTAGATACTGTGTATAGTAGAATACATACGCATCATAAAAATCAGCAAATCCTGTCCAGATAAGAGTATTACAATTTGTATGAGTATTATAACTTACACCATTAAATCCTGGAATAATATTAGCACCGAATGTACGAGCTCCCTCAAAGAGTGTATTAAAATTCGACAATGAATACGCATATACAGGATTAAAATTATAAGGGGATACTCCATTATTTGATGCCATAAATGGCTCTGCTATCCCAATTTCATTCGATATATCTACAAGTGTTAACCAGCGAAAGTCATAACGATTTGGCATATAAAAACGAACCATTGTTTCGAACTGTTCACTTGGCGTATACCCGCGAATTGCTAAATAGTATGTTACGTTTGATTGAAGAGGTACATTATTAATGTAAGAGTTGAACTGGAACCCTCGGAATTGTGTATCAGAGCATATATAGTTATTTGAACTCTCAGCACCCCAGCCATGAGCAATATCATTGCTCAATTTCGAGAAGTCATTATATACAAACATATTTGTATGGAAATATTCTGGAGGTTCAATATTCATTAAATCTACAATAGGCATTGTCTGATTTGCAATTTTATTGAAAGTGAACTTGAAAGAGGGATAGAATATTTGCCAAGCAGTATCAAGTGTTCCATCAAGTTCTAACCGATTACCATATATATAAGGGTATACTGAATTTATAATCCACTTCGATTGAAATGCTCCAGAAATAAATGTATCTTGAATACCTGGTAAGTTCTGAGTTGATACAACAGGATTTCCAGTTGCTGTTAAATCAAACTTTATGAAGTTTTGTCCTGCTAAACAGTAGAATGTATTCTCGCCATTTTCTTCCATATTTATAACACTTTTATAATTACTTCCACTGCCAGTTGGAAGAGTTACTAATAACCCATCATTGGGATTTGTAGTGTCAAATATATTGTAGTAGTATACGCGATTAGATGTCATTATAACATTAGAATCTGAATTTATACTGCGATCAAAGTATATAGGTTGATTATTTAATAGGCCACTACTTAGACTACTAGGTGAGTTAGACCTTATTCCAATATTTATCGAGGAATAATCAAAACAGTAGTATCTATTTTGAGATGGAGAATATGTTGTAAAAAAGAAGAAGTTATTATTAGTATATCCGAATTGTAAAACTCTCTGTTCTAATGGAACAGTTTTGTTAGTAGCGCCTCCCTCTACTGCGATTACAATATTTGATAAAGATCCATTTGCTATATTAAATACCTTTATATTTACTACACCATTTGAATCCAATCCCATAAAATAGATACCTGTAGAGTTTGTTGTATATGCTACTAAGCCAACACCTGTAGCAGAAGGATATATATCATCCAATGTAAGGACCCCTGCAGGTATTAGACTACGTGATCCATTAGAATCGTATGAGAATATTCTGAATACACCATCATCTATAACAAGATAGCCCTTATTATTATTTACCATATTAGCACTTAGCCCTGCCGGCTTATTTAGAGGTTTATAATCAAAGGGTTTAATTGAATATGGGTCATCTATTTTGCTTGTTTTATGTATCATATGAAACGCAGTTGTTGTATAACGCATTGACTGCTCATATCCAACCTGAGAAAAATCCACTCCTCCTGGAAGATTACATGTTGAGGCAGAAGGGCGAATAAGATCTCTTCCATTATCTGTGGTACTACCGTCAAAATATACATTTGAGACTTGCGGATAGGAGTAGCCTGGGAGAGGAAATGGTACAATTGATCCCGCAAGTTGAGTAATAGCAATAACATTACTATTTGCGTCAAATGTTATTGCAGAGTAGAAATTATCAGCATCATTCAAAAATATACGAGCATTCTCTGTATACCCATATAGATATTCATTTTCTTCCTCAGTTTCAAAATAAAAATAAGATCCATATTTTACAACATTTATGTCAAATACATATTCACTTGGGTTTGTAGCATACTCCCCATTCAAAAATGTCGGATTATTACACTGCGTCGGTAAATAGTATCGCCTCTTAGCAAGTTTCAGTTTTAGAAGCGCATTAGAAAGTGGAATAGCCTGATAAGCTGTATTATAAATATCAATTGTATTATAAATACCTATATATTGAATAAGATGATTATTATTATTATTGCGACTCATTACACCGGTATTGAACATAAGACTCTTTAGACTCCAAATACCGCCATCTGGTAAAAATGTGAAACCACATATTCCATCATAAACAGTTAAATTATTTCCAGCATCATAAATATATCCCCCTAGAGGAATATTACACGTGGATTGAACAGTATATTGTGATTTTCTAAAAAGGGCATTAATATTTGATAAGCCACTCTCAATTGTAGATCCTATATATATGCTATCAAACCAGTTTACCATTTTATACTCTCTTGGACTGTTTGACGCATATATTGGCGCGTTCTTATAAATCTGATTTGATGTTGTAAGAATACTATTTGTAGAGCCAGGATAGAAATAAGTCTGATTACTTGTAGCATATGGAGATAAAAATACGAAGAATGCTTGCTCGGGTGCAATTGGATCAAAAGTATTTGTTGTTGTAAGAATTGTTTGTCCATTAAATCTACTTGATGGCCTGTAATCTGTTAAATCAAAACTATAACCAGTGGTATCATATCCTAATTGAGGAGCATTTACAGGTAATACT
>Ga0114979_10001512_pt1 | contig 15749 bp, 16 predicted proteins | sample S_140625_EF_Meta_FD_87315 | JGI IMG/M metagenome (GOLD analysis project Ga0114979, IMG submission 87315) | Freshwater microbial communities from Lake Simoncouche, Canada to study carbon cycling - S_140625_EF_MetaG | ecosystem: Environmental > Aquatic > Freshwater > Lake | place: Lake... | reverse complement strand
TTTGGCTCCGTCATGATGGACGGCTCGTTGATGGAAGACGGCAAAACCCCTGCGAGCTTTGACTACAACGTGCAAGTCACCCAACATGTGGTGGCCATGGCGCACCGCGTGGGCGTGTCGGTCGAAGGCGAGTTGGGCTGCTTGGGCAACTTGGAAACTGGCGAAGCGGGCGAAGAAGACGGCATTGGCGCCGTGGGCAAACTCGACCACAGCCAAATGTTGACCGACCCCGAAGAAGCCGCGCAGTTCGTCAAAGCCACGCAACTCGATGCCTTGGCCATCGCCATTGGCACCAGCCACGGCGCGTACAAGTTCACCCGCGAGCCCACAGGCGACATCTTGGCCATCAGCCGCGTCAAAGAAATTCATGCCCGCATTCCCAACACGCATTTGGTGATGCACGGCTCGAGCAGCGTGCCCCAAGAGCTGTTGGCCATCATCAACCAGTACGGTGGCAAGATGAAAACGACGTTTGGTGTGCCCGTGTCTGAAATTCAAGAAGCCATCAAGCACGGCGTGCGCAAGATCAACATCGACACCGACATTCGCTTGGCCATGACGGGTGCGGTACGCAAGTTTTTGTTTGAAAACCCCGACAAGTTTGATGCCCGTGAATGGCTCAAACCCGCCCGCGAAGCCGCGATGAACATTTGTCAACAACGCTACCTGGAATTCGGTTGCGAAGGCCAGGGTGGCAAAATTAAAGGTGACAGCCTGCAAGTGGTGGCCGCCAAATACGCCAAGGGCGAACTCGCTCAGTTGGTGAAATAAGGCATGGCGGCTCTGCACACTTCTGCGCTGACTTCCTTGCCACTGCTTGCACGCGGCAAAGTGCGCGACAACTACGCCGTGGGCGATGACCGCATTTTGATGGTGGCCTCTGACCGCATCAGCGCGTTTGACGTCATCATGGGCGAAGCCATTCCGGGCAAGGGTGAATTGCTCACCCAAATGGCTTTGTTTTGGTTTGGCAAGCTGGGTCACATTTGCCCCAACCATCTGACGGGCCAAGCGCCTGAAAGTGTGGTCAGCGCGGACGAAGCGGCCCAAGTCACAGGCCGCTCGATGTTGGTCAAACGCTTAACGCCCATTCCTGTGGAAGCGGTGGTGCGCGGCTATTTGGCGGGCAGCGGTTGGCAGGAATACCAACACACCCAAGCCGTGTGCGGCGTCAAGTTGCCCAAGGGTTTGAAGAACGCCAGCAAGTTGCCAGAGCCCATCTTCACCCCAGCCGCCAAAGCCGCGGTGGGTGACCACGACGAGAACATCACCTACGCTCAAATGGTGGCGCTGATAGGCAGCGGCTTGGCCGAAAAAATCAAAACCGTCAGCATCGCACTTTATGAGACCGCGCGTGACGTGGCAGCGGCCAAAGGCATCATCATCGCCGACACCAAGTTTGAGTTTGGCTTGGATGCCCACAACGATTTGGTGTTGATGGACGAGGTGCTCACTCCCGATTCATCGCGCTACTGGCCAGCGGACAGCTACGCGCAAAGCTTCAAAGACGGCGTCAACCCACCGAGCTACGACAAACAGTTCTTGCGCGATTGGCTGGAAACTGCCCAAGTGCAAGGCAAGCCTTGGAGCAAATCACCCCCTGCGCCGCATTTGCCGCAAGAGGTGATTGCTCAAACCGCCGCCAAGTACCAAGAGGCTTGGGATCGGCTGAAGGACTGAGGCCTCAGTTCAGCGCCATGCTGAGCTTTCTGCGGTAGCGAGAAATCATCTCCAGCAAGGGGTCTTCTTGCACCGCCGCTTTGCCAGTTAACTCGATGCCACCCGCGGACTTGCCAAAGGCAGCATCGTCCGATTTGGGTTTGGGTGGCGTCATCAGTTCCAAGATGGACACGTAGGTTTTGCGCGCCACATCGTTGTTCCAACTCTTGTCGCGCATGATGATTTCCAGCAACTCTTCCATCGCGGCTTCAAACTGCTCGGCAGCTATCAACAGGCGGGCTTTGGCCAATCGGGTGTCGAAGTCGCGTTTGTTTTGGGCAATGGCAGCGTCAAACTGCTCCAAGCCCCAGCCCCCACGCTCATCCGAGGCGACAAACTGCAAGGCTTGCAGCCAGTAGTTCAGCGCATCAAAGCGCAGTTGCAGCGGAATTTCGCTGAGCTTAGGCGCTAGCGCCGCTTGGGCTTCTTCCAGCTCGCCCACCGAGATCTGCAGCTTGACCAAGTTGAAGCGGGTGTCGTCATCGGCAGGGTTGAGGCTCAAAGCTTCTTGCAGCTTGGCAATGGCGGCACCTGCATCCCCCGCTTCGATCAGTTGCTCGGCGGCTTGTGCATCCGCTTGCGCGGCAACTTCATTGTCAGACGGCAGATGTTTGTCTAAAAATTCACGCACTTGTGCCAAGGGCAGCGCGCCCATAAAGCCGTCCACAGGACGGCCACCCATCAGCAAGATGCAGGTGGGCAGGCTCTTGACGCCAAACGCGCCAGCCAGTTGTTGCTGGGTGTCGGCGTTGATCTTGACCAGTTTGAAGCGGCCCGCATAGTCGGCCTCTAATTTTTCCAGCACCGGCCCGAGCGATTTACAGGGCGCGCACCAGTCGGCCCAAAAGTCCACCAGCACCGGGGTGGTTTGAGAGGCGGCCATCACATCGGCCTCGAAATTTTCCATCGTCACATCAATCATGGGGGTCCCGTCTTAAAATTCGTTTTTGCTCACACACAGCCACATCATGACCCAGTGCCAAGTCGGTGTCGTCATGGGTTCCAATTCTGATTGGGACACCATGCAACATGCAGCCCAGATTCTCCAAGAATTTGGCGTCACTTTTGAAACCCGCGTGGTTTCAGCCCACCGCATGCCCGACGACATGTTTGCTTACGCGCAAGCTGCCCAAGGCCGAGGCCTGCGCGCCATCATCGCAGGTGCGGGTGGCGCGGCCCACTTGCCCGGCATGATCGCGGCCAAAACCATCGTGCCCGTGCTGGGCGTGCCAGTGGCCAGCAAGCACTTGCAAGGCGTGGATTCGCTGCACAGCATGGTGCAAATGCCCAAAGGCATTCCTGTGGCCACCTTTGCCATTGGCAATGCTGGCGCGGCCAACGCGGCTTTGTTTGCGGTGGCTTTGTTGGCGTCGACCGATCCGGCCTTGACCGAGAAGCTGCAAGCCTTCCGCTTGGCGCAAACCGAAGTGGCGCGCCATATGACCTTGCCACCCTTATGAAACCCGCAGCGAGCCCAACAACGGGCCAAGCTCTGAAACCTTTGTTGCCCGGCTCGACATTAGGCGTGTTGGGCGGCGGTCAGCTGGGACGCATGTTTGTGCATGCCGCGCAGCGCATGGGTTACCACACCGCGGTGCTCGACCCCGACGCACAAAGCCCCGCAGGCTTGGTGAGCCATCACCACATCCCAACCGATTATTTGGACGCGGCAGGTTTGCAGCAACTCGCCGCCTTGTGCCAAGCGGTGACCACCGAGTTTGAAAACGTGCCTGCTGACGCCTTAGCGCAACTTGCCGCCACCTTACCCGTGTCACCCGCCGCCTCGGCCGTGGCGGTGGCGCAAGACCGCGCGCGTGAGAAAGCGCACTTTGTGAGCTGTGGCGTGCCCGTGGCACCCTATGCGGTGATCGACACGGCAGAGCAACTCGCCGCCTTATTGGCGGGCACGGCCAGCACCCTGGTGGTCGAGCACTTGTTGCCTGGCATTTTGAAAACCGCCCGCATGGGCTACGACGGCAAAGGCCAGCTGCGCGTGACCACACGTGACGAGCTCAGCGTCGCTTGGGCCAAGCTGGGCAGCGTGCCTTGCGTGCTTGAAAAAATGTTGCCCTTGGCCAGCGAATGCTCGGTCATCGTGGCGCGTGGCCGCGATGGCGCGATGGTGAACTTGCCTGTGCAACGCAATCTGCACCGCGACGGCATCTTGGCCGTGACCGAGGTGTTTGCGGGCAATGTGCCCGAGGCGTTGGCCCAGCAAGCCATCACCGCCGCCAAAGCGGTGGCACAAGAACTGAACTACGTCGGTGTGTTGTGTGTCGAATTTTTTGTGTTGGCGGACGGGGCCTTGGTCGTCAATGAAATCGCCCCGCGCCCCCACAACAGCGGTCATTACAGCCAAGACGCCTGCGATGTGTCGCAGTTTGAACTGCAAGTGCGCACCATGGCTGATTTGCCCTTGACCCAGCCGCGTTTACACAGCCCCGCTGTCATGCTCAACTTGTTGGGCGACTTGTGGTTGAACGCTGAACCTGCCTGGCACCAGGTGCTGGCGCTGCCAGGCACACATCTGCACCTGTATGGCAAGCGCGAAGCCCGTGTGGGCCGCAAAATGGGCCACCTCAACATCACCGCGGCCACACCACAAGCCGCACGCGCTGTGGCTCTGCAAGCCGCCGCGCTGTTGGGTATGGCGCCGTTTTAAGTCGCCATGATTCTTGACGGCCAGTCTCCCCAAGCCATTGCGGCTGCCGCACACGCTTTGCAGCGCGGCGAGCTCGTGGGCTTGCCCACCGAAACGGTGTACGGCTTGGCGGCAGATGCGGGCAATGATCTCGCGGTTGCCAAAATCTTTACAGCCAAAGGCCGCCCCGCCGACCACCCGCTTATTGTTCATGTGGCCAGCGCGCAGAGTGTGACGCGTTTTGCCAGCCACGTGCCCGACTTTGCGCAACGGCTCATCGACGCGTTTTGGCCAGGCCCCTTGACCCTCATCTTGCCGCGCCGCGCCGACGTGGCCGCTGTGGCCGCGGGTGGGCACAACTCGGTGGGCCTGCGTTGCCCGTCACACGTGACCGCCCAAGCTGTGCTGCAAAGCGCTGCCGCCTTGGGGGTGTTGGGCGTGGCCGCGCCAAGCGCCAATGTGTTTGGCCGCGTCAGCCCCACCACCGCCGCGCATGTGGCGGGTGAGTTTGGCGATGACCTGCTCATCCTCGATGGCGGTGCCTGCGACGTGGGCATCGAGTCCACCATCGTTGACTGCACCCGCGCCGCGCCCGTGTTGTTGCGCCCGGGTGTGTTGACGCCTGCGCAATTGAGCGAGGCATGCGGGTTGAGCGTGATCACGCCCCATGCGCCCGATGCAGAGGCCCCGCGTGCTTCTGGCACTTTGGCGTCGCACTATGCCCCCAAGGCCACTGTGCAGCTGATGACGGCCGCTGAATTGCAAGCCGCCATCCTGGCCCATGGACGTGCAAATGCGACAACCCCATCTGGATGGGCAGAATCGGGCGCCGCCGCTGGCAAGGTCGCCGTCTGGTCGCGCAGCCCGGTTCAACTGCCTGCAACCCACGCCACGCTTTTCAAGTTGCAGCCCATGCCCCTATTGGCCAACGACTGCGCCCATCAACTTTTCGCCCAATTGCGCAGCTTTGACGCCCACGGCGTCGCGCACATCTGGGTCGAAGCCCCACCCCCCACCCCCGAATGGGATGGTGTGCGCGACCGCTTGACGCGGGCCGCCACGCCAACTCGTTAAACTAACGCGGTACTCAAAGAGAGCCTGTGATGAACTCAATTTTTAGCCGAACCTTCCAAGCCTTGTGCACCGTCATCCTTGTTGCGCTGTTGTCAGCCTGCGGCGCTAGCAGCACGGCGGATCCTTTCAGGCCAACACGCGTGGTGGGTTTGGGCGATGGCTTTAATGATCCGACGGCCACAGTCGACGATGGCACCACCACCCGCACTGTCGTGGGGCAAGTGGCGGCTTACTTTGGGCAGTCCAATCTTCTCAGCAAAGCCAGTGCTGGCGCCCAAATCGCTAATTTAGCCGCGCAGATCGATGATGTTGTCGCCAACCACGGTGGGTTTTCTGCGAATGACTTGGTGCTGATTACCGTGGGAACTTTTGATGTCAAAGTTGGCACCAACCCAGACACAGCAGCCCAAGCCTTGGTCACGCAAGTGCAGCGCTTGAAGACGGCTGGCGCCAAGCATATTTTGATCATGCCCGTGTTGGAGCTCTCTAGAACACCATGGGGACGAGCCACAAGCTTTGACCCAAGTGCTCATCCCAGCGCGACGCCTGCTGTCAGTTTGACAAACAGTTTTAACGAAGCTGTGTTGCTAGCTTTAAGCACCGCGTTCGGCGGTCAAACCCCTAACTCTGTGATTTATGCCAATGCCTCAGGTGTGAATCCATTCTTTTTGACGGCGACATCGCAGGCTGTTTTCAGCCCATTTACAGATACGGGCTTCAGCAGCACTGTTGCGGCAGGGACTACGCCAGCGTGTGGGAACGCAACCTTGTTCACGGGTTGCACGTCAGCTGCGGCGAATGCGAGTTACACCACCATGATGTTTGCTAATGGCATTCACCTTACCCCCGCGGGTAACCGTTGGGTGGCCCAATTCTTGTACAACGCCACTGCACAGGGCTGGCGTTAATCACAATTGCCCTGTTCAAAATTCAGCGCAATGTTAGGCCTGCCTTTTATCAGCTGCAACGCGCTTTTCCACAAGGCCGCTGGACTTAGAAATATCAAAATAATGGCCATCATTTCTCGCGAGAACGAAAGGTCATCACGAATCTAGCACCCGCCTTTGTGGCAGTATCTAGTACCAAGAAGCCTTGATGGTTTTCCATGACGGCTCGACTGAGCCACAAACCAAATCCCATGCCATCGTTTTTGGTTGTTCGGAACAGTTCAAATATTTCCTCTGCTAGCTCAAGCGGTACGCCCACTCCACTGTCCTTAACACTCAGAAGTATCTTTTGATCTTCCTGAGAAGATGAAATCACAATCGAACGCTCTCCATCGAAAGCCTCTAATGAATCTATGGCGTTATTTAGCAAGTTCAAAACAACCATTTCCAATTGGGATTGATTGCCACGAACAATCAATTCAGCGTCAACATTCACAATTAGGCTAATATTTTTTAATTCACATTCATCCTTTATTAAAGCAATTACGACTTGAACTAGATGGGCAATGTGGAGATCTTTGAAATCTGTGTGATTGTTATGAAAAACTCTTTTTACATTCACAATGATCTTGGATATATTGTCGATATCGTTGATTAAATCATTCAAGTTAGATTTAATTAATGCATCGTTAGGTGATTTATCTGCTAAAGCCAATAAGTATTCACCATTAAGTCGAGCTGCAGTAAGCGACTGATTGATTTCATGGACAAATGATGATGCCATGATGCCCGCTCTACTAGATTTGACGGATGAAGACAGCGATGTCAAAAGTCTATTTTTCTCTAAAAGAACTAAAGACAATTCATGGTTTAGATGGTCAGCATTTTTTAGTTCTTCATTTAGTGCGTTGATTTCTTTTGACTTTACCAACTCCATACTTAGTGCTTTCTTTTCGGATGACCAGGCTTTTTCCATGTAGTAACCATTGATGGCAAAAAGGGTGAGTACATTCGCTGCCATGACTGCCCAGCGGCTGGCAAATGCTGCCACACCTTCGCCAAAGATATTTATATTGGTTGGATCGTTTCCCCAAGCAATCACATATGTTCTAAGTGAGTAGGAAATCAATGATAAAAACGAAAAAATAATCACCAAGTTCAGAAAAAGGCCTCGCGCTACCTTTTTGTGTTGAATTAACTCATAGATGTTCCAAACCATACTAATGCTCAACACACCCATGATCAGCGCAACACATTCTTGAAAGGTGCCAAATTTACGAAAGTATTCATAAAAAAATGCAAACATGACAACTGCTACAGCGGCCAAATAAACAAGTTTTTCATTGACTTTTGTGTTCCAACTTCTATACAAAAACCCGAGCGAAAATGAACAGGCCAGCAGACATGAAACTGCAAACGTTATCAAAACTGCACTGGTAAAAGGCGTTAGTGCATAAATAGCATAGGCTGCACCTATAAAAGCTAATGCTGATCGCCAGAAGTTATTCATCTGGCTGTTGACTTTTAAGTCAATAAATGCCGAAATTGACAGCCCAAAGATGAGTAATAAAAAGCCTAAAAAAGAAATGACATTGATGTCTAACATGGGTAGATATTAACTAGGTAAGCCATTTGGCAAAGAGTTATTTTGACTGCTAGGCAGTCCAAGTTCTGCAAGTGGCACAGTTGTTTAGTTTGATGGATTGCGATAGGTTTATATTTTCCATTTGCAAACGCATCTTGATCAAAAGGATTTCTTGTTTTGACCCATAGAGCCAGTGACACGGCCGCCCTTTTGTATTTCAAGTTCGCCATAGATTAATTTGCCATGGATTAACCCTGTTGAATGCACGAGAACATGCTCGGAGCATGAAACATCGTCATGAACTTGACCGTGTATGGCCATTTCACGCGATGTGATTTTTCCTTTGATCACTCCGTTTTCGCCTACCTGCAACTCATCAACACTTATATCTCCTGTCACAGCTCCGTTGATAAATGCCTTGCCACTTGCCGTTATTGATCCGACAAAAGTGACGCCGTGCCCAATGGTGATGCTGTTGCTGAGATTCAAATTGTTCAAACCAGTTTTTTCTTCATTCATATTTTTGTTCTTTCAGGGTGATAGTCTGGGTGCTGGTACTGGGAAGTCTTAAAAGATTGCCTTGATAAAAGAGCTGAAATGCATTCAAGTTAAGACTAAAAATCTCGAACGGCTGACGGCCTCTAATGGTTTGAGACTGCAAGCTGCTTAACTGCAAAACCTGTGTCTTTCTTGTTGCATCTCTAACGCAGATTGCCCCATCTGTATTGGCGACAACGTGAACATAGTCGCCAGGCTTAGACGGCAGGTTTGCAAATATCGCTGCTGGTTCTTGACTCCATTGGCACTCAACTGGGCTGTCTTTAGGTTTTTCTAAAACAATTGGGACAGTTAAATCGACAGTCTTGGATTCACCAGCTATCTTTGCAACGGGTGTTTTGTTTATTGGCTCGTGATTAGCATTGACAGTTGCTATTTCACTTTGACGGCCAGAACTGAGAAGGCCCCAATAAACCAACGATGCGACGACCACGACTGCACCGATGACCTTGGGTTGAAGACATTTTTTTGAAATGACTGTGTAGTCAATAGCTGGATATGAGGTCTCGACTTTATCGATGGGAATCTCTTGTGCTTGGCGTGAGTCTTGAACAGCGTCATCAACGTATGGTTGAACATCTGCCCCAAAGTGCGTTAGCAACCGACGGCCTGAAGCTAGTTTTATTGCTGGGGTATAAAAGCTGCTGTCTCCACCATCTTCTAACTGTTTAATTTGTAATATAGACAAACAATGCGTTCTTGCAAGCGTTGATATTTCAACCCCAGCCGCTTCACGCAAATTTTTAAGCAAATCCCCATCTGCGGGCAACCAGACTTGAACTGTCACGCTCTGTTCCTCGCTCTATTTTGATAAAAGAGACTGAAATTTAACGCTAGGCTTGTTTTGATCTCGAACAGACTTGAGGTCCTCTCTTCGCTTCCTGATCCAAGTCATCGGCGTTGTCGTTCTGTATTTTGCGAAGGAAGATTGAATTGAGAGATGGTCAAAGCCTGACACTTGCATCAATTGAGACCAACCAATTTGCTCATGAATATGAGCGTCAATCCACTCGCACAGCGCCTCGAACTGCTCCTTGCTAAGTGCTTTGTGTGTTGAATCTTCAGTTGCGCCCATGACATGCTTCTAAATAAATTGAACCGTTAAAGGCGGCGTTAATGACGTTTTAATCATTAATTTGAATTCTTTTTGGCATTTCGAACCACCCCGAATTGGGGAGGGTGATGAGCAGTCGATCAATTGAAAACCTTAGAACCCATTGCATTTCATGTGGATGAAAAAAAACAGGCAGCAAGATCTTCCAAATCCAATGAAGCACAGCATCTAGAAATTTTTGTATTAGAGTGACCCAAAATCAAACCTATGAAACTCATGACCATTGATCGTGTCTACTTAGTCGATGACAACGCGAAGATCCGACAACACCTCAATGCTTTGCTCGTCAGTAAGGGGTATGTCGTGTACGAATTTGAAAGCGCTCAAGCGTTTTTGGATCGACATGTGCAACTTGTGCATCCCTGTGTACTGGTTTTAGACATGCGAATGCCCAAACAAAGTGGGCTTGATTTACAGATTCACTTGAATTTACAAAAAATTTATGTACCCATCATTTTCATAAGCGGAGAAAGCAAGCATCAAGAAATCATTGACGCGATGAAAGGCGGTGCAATTGAGTTTTTATGGAAACCGTTTAAAAGCGATGACTTGATAGCCGCCATCCAACGTGGAATTGATTTAGATAAAAACAATACAAATTTAGTCCAAAGAAAAATAAAACTGAATTCATTGAAATTAAATTTGACCAACCAAGAGAATAAAGTTTTCTTACTTTTGTTCAAAGGACTAGGAAACAAAGAAATTGGTAAAGAGCTTGGTGTTTTAGCAGACACCGTTAAAAAATATCGAGCTCAAGTCCTAGAAAAAATGGAAGTTAAAAATATCAATGAACTCCTGACACTCTGGGACGGCATTGACCCCCAGATTTAGTGGCTTGTGACTTACCAGACTGTCTATGAATCCCCCGCTGAGGCCTCGCGCCCAAAGCGCAAGCGCATCACCAAAATACTGGCCGCTAACAGCAATGTGATGATGTTGGCAATCACCACGGGCCAGGCTTCAATGAGCAGGCCATAGGCCAACCACAGCGCAATGCCAAGCGTGAACGCGCTGTACATGCCCAAAGACACACCGCTCACATCGCGGGTCTTGAAGGTCAGCCACGCTTGCGGCACAAAGCTCGCGGTGGTGAGGCTGGCTGCGGCGTAGCCGATCCATTCGGTGAGGTTCATTCAAGTCCTTGTGAATTAAGGCTGCTTGCCAGCCCAGTCAATCATCGCGTCCAGCGCAGCGCGCGCGGCATGGGCATTGGCGTGATGCAAGATGGCCACCACCACCCAGCGCTTGCCGCTTTCGGTGTCCACATAGCCCGCCACGCCCGCGACATCGCGCAAGCTGCCAGTTTTTAAATGGGCGCTGGCTTGCGCTTTGCTGCGCTTCATCGTGCCGTCTAAGCCGGTGACAGGCAGCGAGCTCATCAGCTCAGACATGTGGGGCGAGGCCCAAGCCACTTGCAGCAAACGGGCCAGGGCTTGCGCGCTGATGCGTTCTTCGCGGCTCAGACCCGAGCCATTATCAAAGGTGGGCATGTCCCCGCCCACGCGTTCGCGCCACCAGCGCTGCATCACCTCGCGTGAGGCGTCAAAGCTGCCCACGCCGCGTTGTTGCTGGCTGAGGGTGAGAAACAGCTGCTGCGCCATCACGTTGTTGCTGAACTTGTTGATGTCGCGGATGGTTTCGGCCAAAGTGGCCGATTCCAATAGGAAGCTGGGCGCCAAGTTGGCAGGCACCACGCCGTCGCGCACTTGGCCGCTGAGCTGACCGCCGAGTTGCAGCCACATGCCCGCGATGGCGCGCGGCGCAAATTGCGCAGGTGCGGCATAGGCAATGGGCCACATTCTTTCGCCACAGACGGCGGGAAAGTTGCCAGCAAAGCGAATGCGGGTGGGGTCGCTCCAGTCGGCGCGCAGCGCCGTGCGGTAGTCGCTGCAGTCACCCTGGCTCATGGGCACGGCGGCGGGGTATTGCACACCTGCCAAGGGCGGCTCAATTTGCACACGCGCCACGTTGGCCGCGCGGTCGGGCACAAACTGGATGAGCAAGGATTTGAAGTTGATCAAGAGCGCATCGGGCGCAGCGTTGTAAGGGCGCAGGGGTTCGCCGTCAAAGCTAGCGGCGTCGCGGGCGGGCACGTCAAACGCGCTGCGGTCGAGCACGATGTCGCCTTGAATTTTTTGAATGCCCAAACCTTGAATGCGGCGCATCAGCAACCACAAACGTTCGACCACCAAGCGTGGGTCGCCGCTGCCCTTGATGTAGACGTTGCCTTGCAGCACACCGTCGCGCACAGGGCCGTCCACATAAACGGGTGTGCGCCACACAAAGGCAGGGCCGAGCGTGTCGAGCGCGGCCGTGGTGGTGGCCAGCTTCATCAGTGACGCAGGGTTGACGCGCACTTGGGCTTGGTGGCTCAGGCGCGGTGTGCTGCCCGTGTGTGTGTCGACCACCATGACGTGAAAGTTGTCAGCAGGCACTTTGGCGCGTTGCAGCGCGGCTTGCACTTCGGCGGGTAGTTGGCCGATGTCGCCTTCGGTGTGCTTGGGCGGGTCGGTGCGCACCGCTTTTGAGCTGGGGGCTGCGTGTGCCTGCCAAGTCAAGAAGCACAGCACGGCCATGTGGCAAGCCCGCGTCAAAGACCTGCGAAACAACCCCCCTCGTGCTGGGGCAACGCGTGATGTGGGCCCGTGCAATGTGGGCAAGTGCAAAGCAGTCATGGGTAAATTATCACGGCTGGGATAATCACCCCATGCATTCCAACCATTGGCTGGCTTTAGAGACCAGCACCGACACCCTATCGCTCGCGGTTGCACGCGGCACCCAGACATGGACGCACACCAGCGCAGGCGGTGCGCTGACCTCCACGCACATGATTCCTCAGACCTTGGCGTTGTTGAAGCAAGCGGATTTGAAATTGACCGATTTGCAAGCCGTGGTGTTTGGCCGCGGACCAGGCGCGTTCACAGGCTTGCGGACGGCTTGCTCGGTGGCCCAAGGCCTGGCCTTTGGCGCCGATGTGCCCGTGCTGCCGATTGACACTTTGTTGGCGGTGGCTGAAGAAGCCCGTGTGTCTAGCCTGACACCCGTGACCCGCGTGCTGGCCGTGATGGATGCACGCATGGCGCAGGTGTATGCGGCGGCTTATGAGTTCACGCCAAGCCTCGCGCAGTCCGCGGATGATGCCAACCGCTTGCAAGGTCAATGGCGCTGCGTGCAAGAGCCTGAGCTGCACAGCCCCGAGGCGTTGCCCTGGCCTGCCGATTGGGCGCAAAACAGCTTTGTGGCCGCAGGCAATGCGTGGCCTGTGTACGCTGGCTGCTGGCCCGTCGCGCTGACGGCCCTGCAACTCATGGCGTTGCCTAGCGCCGCCGCACTGCTGCGCTTGGCGCCTGCTGCGTGGGCCGCGGGTGCAGCCGTCCCGCCCGAAGAGGCGCTGCCCCTCTACATCCGCGACAAAGTGGCGCAAACCACCGACGAGCGCATGCACCTCAAAGCCCTGCAAGCCGTTCCATGAACGCTGTGTTGAAACCCGAAGTCCGACTCGAGCCGCTGACAGAAGCCCAGCTTGACGACGTGCTGCGTGTCGAAAAAACTGCTTATGCGCATCCTTGGACGCGGGGCAACTTTGCCGACTCGCTCAAGTCAGGCTATCAAATGCTGGCGCTGATGGGCGGCGACAGCTTGATCGGATACTTTGTGGCCATGCAAGGTGTGGACGAGGTGCACTTGCTCAACATCACCGTTGCGCCCGAGTTTCAGGGGCAAGGCTACGGTGTGCTCATGCTCGATGCCTTGTCGGTGTGGGCTCGCAGCCGTCAAGCGCAATGGCTGTGGCTGGAAGTGCGTGTGAGTAACACCCGCGCCATGCAGGTGTACCAGCGCTTTGGCTACCGCCGTGTGGGCGAGCGCAAACACTATTACCCCGCCAGTCGCGGCCATCGTGAGCATGCCGTGGTCATGTCGCTCAAGCTGTAAGCTATCGCACCATGACCGACACCTTGCACCTTGACCAACGCCAACGCGCCATGCTGGCCGAGATGGGCGTGCGTGTGTGGTCGCCCTTGTCGGAGGCGCCAGTCATGGATGCGCCAGTGGTGGAAATAGAACAACCCCACGGTCTGGCCACACAGGCGATTGCTGATGCGATCAAACCAGCCCCCATCCTCATTCAGCGCCCTGAGGGCATTGACCAAATGGATTGGTCAACCTTGCACACCACCGTGTCGGGCTGCCAAGCCTGTAGTTTGTGCAGTTCGCGACAACACACCGTGTTTGGTGTGGGCGCACCTGCCGTTGCAGGTCAAGCGCCCCAAGTGGATTGGCTGATCGTGGGCGAAACACCGGGCGAGGAGGAAGACCTTCAAGGCGAACCCTTTGTCGGCCAAGTCGGCCAACTGCTTGACAACATGCTCGGCGCCATGAAACTCTCACGCACAGGCGCTCGCACGGCCGAGGGCGGCGGCGTGTACATCGCCAACGTGCTCAAGTGCCGCCCGCCTGGTAACCGTAACCCCAAGCCCGAAGAGGTGGCGCAGTGTCTGCCCTACCTAGAGCGCCAAGTGGCCTTGCTCAAGCCCAAAATGATTGTGGCCATGGGCCGCTTTGCGGTGCAAGCCTTGTTGCGCGATAGCGTGCCTGAGCTAGAAGGCACGCCTTATGGCAAGTTGCGTGGGCGTGTGTACCAGTTCCAAGACGTGCCAGTGGTGGTGACGTACCACCCCGCTTATGTGCTGCGCAACTTGCCTGAAAAGGCCAAGGTGTGGGCGGACCTTTGTTTGGCGATGGCGCATCTCAAGGGGTCTGCGTAGCTTTTGCAGGCCACAGCACCGAGGCAATGGCCGCCACCATCAGCACCACCGCCGTCCAGTCTTGCCAGTGCAGCACCTCACCCAGCCACCACGCGCCGCTGAAAACACCCAGCACGGGAATAAACATCACGCTCAAGGTCGAGGCCACGGGTGGCAAAACCCGAGCCAAGTTCAACCAAGCCGCTTGTGCAAAGACAAACACCCCCAGCGCGTTGTAAAGAATGGACCATTGCGTGTTTTCATCAGGCATGAACCAGCGGTCTTGCTCGAACACACAAGCCAGCACAGTCAGCAGCACCGTGGTCATGCTCGTCATCCAAAACGCGATCGTCAGTGTGGGCACGTGCATCGTGGTGTGGCGCAGGCGTTGTGTGCCATAGGCCCACGTGGATGCGGCCACCAACACCATCAACACGCCCACTGGCTGGCCCGACAGGTGACTGAGCTCGTTCCACAATAGCAGCAACACGCCCACCCCTGCCGCTGCGACGCCTAGCCATTGACGCGCTCGCAGCGGCGCGTTGAACCAAATCACGCCCCAAATGGCTGAGAAGATGGGCATGGTGTAGCCCAAGATGGCCGCGCGTCCGCTAGACAACATGGGCAGCGCCAAGATCACCAGCACGTGCCACACCAGCATATTGAAAAAAGCCAGCGTGAACAGCTCACGCCAGTGGCTGCGTGGAATGTGAAACGAAACTTTCATCAGAACCAGCACGAAGCCCAGCACGGGCAAGCCCACCAACATCGACAAGCTGCGAAACGTGAGCGGGGGAAAACCCGTCACGCCAAATTTAATGATGGGCCAATTGAAGCCCCATACCAAGGTGAGTGTGATGAGCATCCACAGTTGACGGCGGGTGAGGCTGGGCAGGGCTGACATGAGCTGCATGGTAAGCCTTCTAAAATGGCTGAATGACATTCCTTGACATGCTCAGCGCCGCAGAGCGCCAAAACAACTCCATGCTCTGCGTGGGCCTTGACCCAGAACCGACCCAGTTCCCTGACCGCATCAAAGGCGACGCCAACAAGATTTACGACTTCTGCGCGGCCATCGTCGATGCCACGGCTGATTTGGCCATGGCCTTCAAACCCCAAATCGCTTACTTTGCTGCGCACCGCGCTGAAGGCCAGTTGGAGCGTTTGATGGAACACATGCGCCGTGTCGCGCCCCATGTGCCGATCATTTTGGACGCCAAGCGCGGTGACATTGGCAGCACCGCTGAACAATACGCCATCGAAGCGTTTGAGCGTTACGGTGCAGACGCGGTGACCCTCTCGCCCTTCATGGGTTGGGATTCGTTGGCTCCGTATTTGAAGTACCACGGCAAAGGCGCGTTTTTGTTGTGCCGAACTTCTAACCCTGGCGGTGACGACTTGCAAAACCAACGCCTCGCATCCGTCG
>Ga0114979_10001511_pt1 | contig 15751 bp, 15 predicted proteins | sample S_140625_EF_Meta_FD_87315 | JGI IMG/M metagenome (GOLD analysis project Ga0114979, IMG submission 87315) | Freshwater microbial communities from Lake Simoncouche, Canada to study carbon cycling - S_140625_EF_MetaG | ecosystem: Environmental > Aquatic > Freshwater > Lake | place: Lake... | reverse complement strand
CATGGCGCTGTTTGACAGCTTCAGCAACGGCCTCAAGGAGAAGATTGGCAAGTCGCCTGAGTGGCAATCGCGAGGCAAATCAAGCGCCCCCAAAGCCCCCGCAGGCCCATTCGATGATATGGAGGATGATATTCCATTCTAAAAGGAATGTATTGACATATCCCCTTTCGCAGAAGACAATCTGTATTTATTCAATGGGAGGGGATATGAAAAAATGCACCGCGTGCGGGGAAGAAAAAAATCAATTGTTGTTTTATCCAAGACAAGCAAAATGCAAAGAATGTTATTGCAGGCAAGTTAGAAAATACAGAGAAGACAACATTGAAAAATTATTGGCTTATGACCGGCAAAGAGCAAATTTACCGCATAGGGTAGAGGCTAGACTTAACTACAGCACAACGCAGGAAGGAAAAGCTGCTGGTAGTAGGGCAAAGCGCAAATGGTCAAAATCCAACCTGATTAAAAAAGCAGCAAGTCAGATTATTGCAAATGCCCTGCGTACAAAAAAAATAATCAGACCAAATATTTGCGGGGCGTGCCTAGCGGAAACAAAGCCACATGGGCACCACGATGATTACGCTTATCCAATGATGGTTAGGTGGTTGTGCCCAAAATGTCACCGTTTGTGGCACAAAGAAAATGGCGAAGGAAAAAATTCTTTTTAGGAAGCCTAAGAAAAATGACAATAACAACCCCAGCAATACGCGCAAGCGAATCGAATCACTGGTACACCCGCGATGGCGTGCCTCAATACACTGTGGAGGCCAAGAAGGGCGGTATGCGCAACACTACGCTGCGTGATGCTCGCGTGATGAATCTTGTACCCTCGGTGACTACCGTCCTTAACGTAGCCGCCAAACCAGCGCTCATGGCGTGGCTTCAGCAACAGGTGTTGCTTGCCGCGCTCACCCTTCCCCGCCGCCCCGACGAACCTGAAAAGGAATACATCGATAGAATAATCAACGATTCCAAAGAACAGGGTCGCTCGGCGGCGGATGCGGGAACTGATATCCATGCCTCTATTCAAGGCTTCTATGAAAACAACCCGACAGGCAAACACAACGAAAGTGTCCAAGCCTGCGACATCGCAATCATCAAACACTTTGGCCAACAACGATGGATCTCAGAGCGCTCGTTCGCACATGAACTTGGTTTTGGCGGTAAGTGCGATTTGTTTTCTGAGGACGGGGAAGGCATCGTTGCTGACATAAAGACCAAGGAGTTTTCTAACCCAGCGAAGGTCGATGGATACGACGAGCATCTCATGCAACTCTCAGCGTATAGGGTTGGCCTAGGATTGCCGAATGCACGCTGTGCCAACGTCTTTGTCTCTCGTAGCGTGCCTGACCTTGTTGTAGTGCGCGAGTGGAGCGCGGAAGACCTAGACCGTGGCTGGGAGATGTTTGTCAACCTGCTTCAATTTTGGACTCTAAAAAACAAAGTTGTAGCGCATCAGGATTCAAAATGAAAACAATAACCGCATTCGTCACTAACGACGGACAGGTTTTTGAACGACTTGAAACTGCACAGGTGCATGAAGTTTTCCTTCAAAACCAAGATGTGATTGAGAGTTTTCTTGACAGCGAGTTGAACCCCTACAAAGCCAAAATACAACGTGCAATCGCTCGGCAAAGCATTGTCTGCTGGGAAACGTGGAAAACAAAATATGCTAAGTGAAGACGCGGTTAGGCAAATATATTTCCGAAGCAACGAGAAAGTTCCGGACGCCATCTTTGCAGACGACGTTGATATCGTTCAGTTCGCAAACAAGGTCGCGGCGTATGTTGCCCAGACTGTTGCCCTGCAAGAGCATGAGCGTTGCGTTGAAATAGTCGGGCACCTAAACCGAGAGGTTGCCAAGGCTCTCAAGAGCCAGCGCCCAAACAATCACACCGCATAAAAAAAGCCCCCATTCAAGGGGGCTAAGAAGGAGCATGGCAACTCCAAGAAGAAACTACCGCATTATAGTTGATAAGCCGCCTCTGGCGTTTTTAGTCGGGGTTTTTGCCCAAGGGCCAACGCCCTTAAAGTAATCATGGGCAATCCCAATTGGGATCATTCCAAGACTCCCAACCGCCCCTGCGCCCTTTACCATCAAACTCGCGGGATTGACCGGGGGGGCCATAGACGCGGCGTTTAATGCGGCCTCTATGGCGTATAGAACAGACCCAGAGTAGTCCCCTTGCTTATACCTATCTACAGCCTCGCCCACAGACATTGCAGCACCAGCCGCGCTCAAGGTGTTCCCAATGACCGGCATCTTCTCAGAGAACCTTCGGCCAGCCTCGCGAGCCATCATCTTCAATGCGCTTGGCTGTGTTGCTGCGCCCTCCTGCGCGACCGTTGATGCGGCGCGAGCGGAAGTATCAGCAGTCGTTGCCCTGCGTGTCTCTGACGCGGCTTGTGAGCGTGCTGCGGCGGCTTGCTGTTTTGCCTGACTGGCTTGCTGGCTCGCGGCAATTTTTTCTGCACGCGCCTGCTCTACACGTTGCTGGGCAATTTGTCTTTGTTGGGCAAGTTGTCGCTCCTGCGCAAGGCGCTGTGCCTCGGCTTGCTCCGCCGCATACTGTTGTTGAATTCTTTGAGCCTCCTGTTTATTCGCAATTTCAGCGTTAAGTCGCTCAGTCTCTTGCGGAGGAAGTTGCAGTTGAGCGCCGCCTTCCGTTGTAACCAACTTAGTATTGCCCATGCCAAGTTGTTTTATTTTTTCTATGTTTGCAAGGTCTTTGTCAATTAAAGCCTTGCCACCAGTTGGGCTTTCTTTTGATTTTCCAGTAGCCATGTCAAGGATAATTTCAGGCAACTGGTGTTTTTGACCCGCCTCCTGAATCATCCAATTTCTTGTGCCTGAGTCGCCTTCAATTTTTGGGCCACTTGCTCGACCAACGCGGGATTCTGTTGCACCTACAGGCGCTCCAGTCTCTGAAATTACTGGCGCAGGCGCTCTGTTCAAACGCCTTGACTCTTCTGTTGCCGTGCGCAGTTCTTGTTCTGCTTGAGTTGCCGCAGCTTGCCGCAAACGAAACTCGTCTTCTAAGTCAGCAACAGATACACCACTGGCTCGCCTGTTAACAATCTCATCAACGATCTCTTGCGCACGGATCTCAGCAGTACGCGCCCTCTGCTGCAAAACACGGACGTCTTCTGGAGCCATCTCGCCAACCGCCATCATGTTCGCGCTTGGATCCGTGAAGATCTTTTCAACTAATCCCTTGGCGGCTCCAGCGGCAGCGGCGGGGATAACCATGCTGTCTTTGTTTTCTTCGTAAATACGTTTGACTTTTTCAAGCGTTGTTTCGTCGTTGTTGTCTCCAGCACTTGATTCCTCTGACGGATCTTGACCGCGCACAATTCGTTCATTTCCCGTAGGGGGGGAATAAAACCCAGTGTTTTTGTCGTCATTCAAATCAAAGTTTTTTCCGACAGAAATAGAATAGCGTTGCGTCTCTACAGGCAAAGACAATATTGCTTTGTCTGGGTCGGTATTATATGTTTCCAAAAAAGTTTTTGCGGCATTGGGACTGGTGTTATACAAAGCCACAGCATTTCTAGGATTTTTGTACGTCTGCAACAAGTCTTTTATGATGGTGACGCCACCCATAATGTTGCTGTCTTCATCATCGGGGTCTATATTTATATTGAACTTTTTGTTATACAGCTTTGCTGTGTCAGGCATGATCTGCATCACGCCCCTTGCCCCGGCTGGAGACGTTTTAATGCCATCCTTATTAAAATGACTGAAATTGCTTTCTGTAAAAGCAATGGCATTAACAAGATCAGGATTTATGCCTTGACGAATAGATTCAGCGGTAATTTTCATCACCGTGTCTTGTTGTTCTGGAGTTAGTTGTCGGAATATTTTGTCATTCATTTTTTACTCCGTTCTCTTTCAATGCGCTCTAATCTTTCCGAGTAGGATTCACCGGGCTTCACGGCTTTTTCACCGGGCTTTGCAGCATTAGTAGATTTAGGAGAAGTGCGGAATACGTCAGAATTATTCTGGCGCATTTTCTCAAGAGTAGAATCGTAATCCGCATAAATATTGTAGAGTTCCGTCCCCTTCTCATACCCAGACGCTTGGAATTCGCGATAAGAGTTTTCTGGGTTTTTGCTGAATTTTGACCACGCCTTAAATATGGCTTGGTCAACCTTCGCCTTCTCTTCCAGAGCATCCATCTTGAGGATGATGACTTTTGCGGTGTCGCTCGGCAACGCGCCCAAATCTGCGTAAAGTCGGCCTTCGCTCTCTGTGGTGGCCCCCTCGCCGGGTGCGCGAGCGGACTTGCGGAATTGCACCGTCAACTGCGACATCTTTTGCGCCAACAACTGCAACGCCTCACGGTCGTTTTGAGACAGCTTGTAACTTTCCAACTCTCGCATAGGAATACTGAAGTTGCCTAAACTTCCAATGGTAATTCCCTTTTCTGCTGCGCGTTTGACAGCGTCCGCAATGCCGGGGTTGTTCAACAAATCAAAAGCGGTCTTGTTCGACACAGCCAATGAGCGAATATCTTTTGTAATATTTTCTGTGGAGCGAGCAATATTTGCATTTGTTTCCAGCATTGATACTTGGCCCTTCTCTTCGCTAACTTGGGCCTTCAAGCGTTCCTGAACAATTAGTTCGCGGTTTTCCCTTTCTTTAGGCGTCTCGTATGTAGGGTTGCCAGACGCATCCTTAGCCTTGGATGGCTGCAACATATCGTACTTCTTAAAAAACTCAAACACCAATTCTGGTTTGTTTGTTGCTATAGCTTCGTTTTTAACGTCGTCGTATTGTTTAGCAAACCACGTTGGAACTTTTTTACTTCCAATGTATACACCAAAGTCACGCTCAACCATTGTGTCAGGGCTTCCTTCCAAGAAGCGCTTCTGGCTCCTTTGGTAAGGTTTACCATCAATCATAATAATGTCTTCGCGCTGGAGTTTTGCTTGCTCTATCAAGTCCTTTGCCAGCCTACCGCTTGGATCAAGGAAATTGGCTTCAGCGATGTCTCTGTCCGTGACGGGTTTCATTTCCATTGCTCCGCCAGTTGGGCCAACCCTATCAGCAGGCGCGGCAACACTGGGAGGCAATTGCCCAGCCTTCAAAACTGGCGCTTGAGGTATAGCACCAGCAAGAGGCGGAGTGCTTCCAGCGGGAGACGGAGCGCCACCAGCAAGAGGTGCATTTCTCGGCGTTCCAGAAGAACCAAGACCAAGGCGATTTGCGTAGTATTCTGAAATTAGATTCTGCTGACTAATGCCTTGTTGTTTATCCATCAACTCCAAACGCATTTTGTCGGTAATTGCGTTGCGAGCAACTTGCTTTTCAGCCTCATCCGCAGCGCCTTCTGCCGCATAGCCAAGAGACTCCCCAAACGAACCGGTTTTGGTTGGCTTAAGGAACCCCGCCGCTGTCTTCATCAACGTAGAATCAAAAGGCGGATTCATGCGAGCGTCAAGGTTTGCCTTGAGCATCTCAATTTGCAGGTTAAGCAATTTGCTTTGCTGGCGGCGCTCTTCTAGGGCACGGGTCGCAATGTTGGGTGCGGCTTCTTTGTCTTTTTCAATGATTTCTGCCTGCACAACGTCCGTATTAGATTGGATAGGGGGCCTAGCTTGGGCTTGATTAAGTCCGCCTACTATGTCTGCCATTTCAATGCTCCACTAAGTAGCCGTCAGCATCGTAGAAATTACCGTTGCCGTCGTGATATTCAGCATCGACGGGAGCCATCCCGCCACTGGCCATCCGAATCCCTCGTTTGGTAATTGAGCCGCCTTCTTTTGCTCCTACTCTTTTATCTAGAAGCGGCATTTCTAACTTGGGTGTTGTGGTGCCTGTGTTTTTAGCATTCGCGGCCAATGCTTCGTAGTATGCTTTTTGTGCATCAGTTGCGCTGGTGTTGGGGAACAGCGAAGCAAACATAGTACCCAAGCCAGCAATCTGAGACAGGGGACTGGCTGAATAAGATCCAGCATCAGGGCCAGTCACTTGCTTAGTTTCGCCCATCGGTTGCTGGTAGCCTTGCATCAGCTTTGCAAACTGCTGAGCCTGTGCCATAGGATTATCAAGCAACGCCTGACCCTGCTTTTGTTGCGCAGTCCCGTAATCGAACATGGTCTTCAGGCCACCCGTACCCAGTTGCTGCTGCTCCTGACCTAGCGTGGTGAATGCCTGACCAGATCGCATTGCACGTTCCAAATCAGTCTGCGCCTGCGTGCCAGCGTCCGTGTAACCCTTTTGCAGAAACTGCCCCTGCCTGCCCGTCAAGTCGGCCTGCATATCGCGCAACGTGTTGCCGGTGATCTGTTGCTGGCGGCGCGATCCAAACTGGCCCGAACCCACAGCAGCACCACCCAACGCAGGCATGACATTCTCGCGGATGTTTCTGTTTTGCAGGCGACCCATCTCATCCACGACACTGGATGTGTAGGGGTTCATGTAGTCGCCAATGACGTCAGGAACGGTTGTAGAGCCTGCCTGACCTAGTAAGTTGGACGCTGCACCCAGACTGCCCTGACCCGCAAACGCAACGTCTGGGGCCATCTGGAACGCCTGCTGTTGCAGGGGACTGAAGCCTGCCACCCCGCCCTGCTGGACAGCGTTCTGACCTAAATTGGCAACGTCTTGCAGGTAGTTCGTGTAAAACTCTGGAGCCGTCTGTTGCGACTCCGTTGTCTTTGTAACCGCAGGCAGCGGGTCGCCTTGAAATAGTGAGGCCATTATTACGCTCCCTTAAGGTATGAGGTCAACGCCTTGGTTTTGGGGGGTATTTTATCAATTGGCGCACCGCGCTTGTGGGCACGGATATTCTCTCGGAATTTGTTCAGCGCCTTGGCTCCAGCCTTGGTCGAGCCATTCCCGATCTGCGCTACCGTCTCCGCATCAATTACATACTCGCCGTCCGCCAGCATCGCGGGAATATCATCCGACTGCCCGTCACCCTCCCCATGCACGGACGCGCCGCCACGGTAGTCCACTCGGCCCTCTACCATCGGCAGGCTAGAAAGACCGCCCCGACGCATTCCGCCTTGGCGCTGCGGCATGGGGGATCCTTGCGGGGGATTCTGGGGCATCATTTGCTGTTGGTCTACAGCCGCCGCAACGGGCGCAGGGCGCAGCCCAAGGGTCGAGTATGGGTCAACGGGCGTGCCGAACGTGTAGTGCGTCTGGGTGGCCTGTGGGGCCATTGCAGACAGCCCCCCTGCCGCCATAGGCTTAACAGGCTCCGCGTTCCCGTAGTCACCCTCGTTCACCGGGTTATAGCCGGGAGCGTTCAGGTTCCGCAGCAACTCCTCGTTGGGGACATAGCCTTGGTCTGGCGCGACCCCGTAGTCTTCATACCCAACGTATTTGGCTGGCCCGATCCCAAAGTCCGTAGTGCGCGGGTTGATGACCCCCACCTTAGACATATCAAGACCTTGGTTTTGCCCCCCTGAACTGGAGCCTGAACCCAATATTGACGCCAACAAAGCGCCAGCACCTGCCGCCCCAACGGGGGAGCCTAATGCAGTTTTGATTGTGTTTAGAATTCCTGTATCAACAACAGGTTTAGTTGGGGGGGGCGCAGAGCCTCCGGGTTTGGTTCCCCTTCCGTCCGCATTAATCGTTCGTTCGTCATCGTAGTATGGGTAATACCCGTCGTTAGGTACGGCATCCCCCGCCTCAATTGACCTACCCTCCCCCGAATCGATTAAGTTACCGTCGGGATCATACGTCTCAAATGATCCGTCATCATAAAAAAGTACGCGGTTTCCATTTTCATCGTCCTCAGAGTAGTAAGCACCACCCCCACCCGCGTAATTCGCAACGCCGCCATGCTTCATCATAGTAATTAAACCCCCTCGCTTTGCTGTTTCATCTTCAGCATAGTCATAATTGTCTGCGACGTCGTATTTACCTTCGTCCACAACATCGGAATTATCAACAAAACTTTCTCCGCTTTTCGTCGTCCACGTTTTCCCATCTTCAGCCAAATTCCAAACTTCGTCAGTGTTTGGGTCAATAAAGGTGGTTTCTTCATTTGACGGCCCCTCGCTACTAGAATACAAGGTGTATCCGCCGTCAGCATTTGCCGTCCAGACGTTCCCCATTACGTCTTCCATGAGTTGCGGCTCTGTTGCCGCGCTGGCAACAACTGCTGGGGTTATGACTGGCTTGCTATCTAATTTATTCGTTGGCAATTTACGATAATAGCCTCCATCCTCATTGTTTTCTGCCCAACCCTCTTTCAAATTTCCCCTCTCGTCAAAAGGCTCGTTGTCATCATAGATAACGCTTGTTACTGGCTCATCCGTTTTTGCTACAACAACGGGGGGCGGCTTGGCTACGCCAGCAGATGGCTCACCAGCTTTTGGTTTTTCAGCGGGTTTTCCAATATTGGGTTTTGCAACTGGCTTGCCAAAAAGTTTATTGATCAGCGCACCTGTCCCAGCGCCTATCAGAGCGTTAGCGCCAGTATTGATTAGCTTGCTAGTCACGCTATTAGACCCAGACGACCCAGCTTTATTAAGGATCGATTTTGTGGCCGTGTTGCTGGGCATTGTTATCTTTGCGCCAGACGTTATTGGCGATATCACTGGACGATTTGCAACAGGCTTGTTCGTGCCCGACGTTGTTATTGACGACAGCGCGGGCCGATTCGCAACAGGCGCGTTTGTCCCAGACGTTGTAATGGTTCTTGGCAAAGTAGTTTTTGCCGAAATTAAAGGGCTGGTTGCCAGCGATGTCCTTGGCTTCGGCTGAATAACGCTATTCAACGGCGCACGTTGCCCCGCACTTGGAAGGCGTTTAGATGATGTGCGTTTTTGAAGAATAGCCATGCTCTACCCCGACTTTTTTAGGAGTGACGTCAGACCGCTGATTCCTGTATATGGCTTTAATTTGCCTACAGGCGCAGTAGGTTTAACTGGTGCTTTTGAAACGCGAATTAATTTTGATACATCCACCCTTGGAGGCAACGAAATTGGGCTTCTTGCTTTTACCCCGCCAGAGGGTTTGTTCAACGATCCAATTAGGTTGCTTTTAATAAGGCCAGATGCGACTCCTGCTGGCAATATATTTTTTACGACATTCAAGCCACCGATAGTTTCATCTTCTTTGGCAGGAGGCTCAACAATAGCGGACTCTTGGAAAGGCACAGAAGTGTCTTCAGGAGTCTCCACTTTGGGAATCCTGTCCAATAAACCAGAGCCATAATCAACCGCCGCATTGACGCCCTCGTTTATTCCAAGATTCATCAATCCTGTTGACGGGTCTCTGCCTTGAATTGCACTATTTGTAACATTCGATGCAACCTTGCCTAGCAGGTTGGAGCCAGTCTCACCGGCAATGCCACTGCCAACAAGATTGCTAAGTTCTCCTCCCGCCAAGTTTTCTAGGTTAACGTCGCCAGTGGTCGCTAGTTGTAGTGCCGCTTTGGAAGCTAATGCGGGCACCCTTTGAACAATTTCAGAAGGGATTCCCGCCTCTTTAAGGGTTTCCATAACAGGATTTAAGATTGAAGATTTTGCAGAACTTAATCCATCAGAAACATTCGATGCAAAATCTTTTACCGATTGCAATGGAGACGGGGTTTCCGCAACTGGAGGGGTTACCCCCGGCTCTGGAGACGTAGGGATCTGAGTTTCCAACGGAGAAGGAGTTGCAACTCCCGGCTCTACAAAACTTTGATAATCTCCATACGAAGTTCCCGGCTCCACAAAACTTTGATAGTCGCCCAATGAACCACCAGCATCGCCAAAGCCTGTATAGGCTCCAAAAGCGTTCATTCCAGCACCAATCAAGTCCCCTCGGCTCAGGCTGTTTGCCGCATTCGCTGCCAGCAGGAACGGTTGTTGCGGGCCGGGAATCAACGCGGCAAGTTGAGCAAGAGGGCCAAGATCCCCAAACAGACCGTCGTCATCTTCCTGCGTGGCCTGCCAGCGTTGCTGCGCCTGCCTTGTGCCTTGGTCTACAAAACCTTGTGTGGCTTGGTTGAAGCGCGATGGGTCTGTACCCCGCGTCCGCAGGGCATCTGCAACCGCCCGTTGAGCAATTGCGTTGTAGTTTGAACCTTCGGTGTAGCCGCTGTTTAGAGCGGCTCTGTGTTCGTCGCCGAATATCGGGACGGCTGCGGCCAGTTCCTCTTCGGACAGGCCCGACTGCTGCCCAAGCTGGCGAATAAGCGCCGCAGTCGAGCCAATGTCAAAATTGCTCTGGTTGTATCTAGACAGCACCCCCTCAAGAGAATTGTCATCCGCCTTGGGTGCGTCATCCTGCCAAACCAGATTGTTGTCGGGGTCATATGTGTATGGCATTTTGTTCCCTATAGCCCCGACACTTTGTAATTGTTCATAAGGTTTTCGGATTAACCGCGCCGACAACAGCTTCAACCCAATCTTGCCAATTCTCAAATATATACGGCCCCGGAATCGCCTCATTCTGAAACACATCGATTCCTTTTAGACTTGCCGCCCACTCTTTCCAGTCTGTTTGCTTGTTTGGAATTGATAACTGCTGACCCGCATATGCCTCGCACATCAATGAAGCCCACGACTCAAAGTCGTGATAGCGAGGGTCATAGACAAGAGCAATCGCCATTTTACGGCCTCACATCGCCAACGGTGGCACTAAGCAAAACCCTACCCATTTGGTAATTTCCACCCTGCACGTTGCTTTTGAAAATCAATCGAATCTCTCTGCGTTGTTCCCGCATATCAATTTTGCCGGTGTCTGAATCAAATGTATAAGGGTCAGACGTTACGTCCTCAGATTGCGCAAAAGATCTACCCGTTACCCTAAAAGTCATTTCGCCGGTCTGTATAAAATCAGGCTCAACACGCTCCAAACGAAGCCAGAAATTATCCCCGACAGCGGAGGACTGGGCAGGCCCGCCCTGAACCCAACCTAAATCCGACGTCTCAAAATAACTTTCAATGGCGTTTGACTCAGTCGCCACAACCTCATCTGTACCAATTTCGTGCTGCCATAACGTGATTAAATCAGCCACGGTGTTAAAGGTTGCCGTCTCAATTGTTGTGGCTGTAGCAACTTTTGACAGGGTGACAGTCAAACCAGCAAAGGAAAGCGCCCCAGATACAGTCGCGCTATTCACAACCGACAAGGTGATTGTTGTCCCCGCAATAACTGTAACCACAGCCCCAACCCCTATGCCAGTACCCGTCACCGCCTGATTGCGCAAAATGCCTGTAGCACTGCTAACGACGATTGTGCTTGCTCCAGACACTCCTGACACGGCTGTAGGCGCGGCCAAAGTGGCAACGATTGCGGTTATAACGCTGTTAGTCGGCAAACTAGCCGAAATAACTAACTGACCAACAGCAACCAAATTATTAGGGGCGATTGTAATGTTCGCGCTGGCATTGGTTGTCGCAATAGATGCAGAGAAGAGTACATCTTGCGTAGTCTTGGTCGTGCCTGCATTGATTGGGTAATGGAAAACCTGAGAGAAGTAACCGGCAGATCTGCTCGCGCCCAAGGCTTCACCAGCGTCGTACCAAACATTTTCTCGCACGTTGTAAATTATTGCGTCGTTGCATTCCTCAGAATCGCCTGATGGGAAAAACCACCAAATTTCTCCAAAGCGAGGAACCTTGGTTGCATATACTTTTTGACGTTGTGCGTAATTCAAATTGTCAAAGAAATAATTCTGATTGAACGTGTTTTGAATTTCTTTGACCGTGCCGTTGTAAAGCAAAAACCTATCCGATCCGCACCAGTAATAAACGCCGTCGTACTCAATCACGGACTGGCTGGAAAGGATCGAAGACTGGCTAGAAACAATGTCATAGCGCCAGTAGAAAGTTGACGAGGTTGCGCCAACCGTAATAGTGGTTGGGCTATAGGACACGCGGATCAAAGAATCCAATGCCCAGAACAAACCGGACGGCGCGTTTGACCCACCACGCACAGGAAGACCTTTGACGATTTTTGTGGATGCTACGTTGGTCTCGTTGGAGTCCGCCCCGTTCCAGTCGTAGGGATCCCCCGCCACGCAGTTTTTGATCAGGCCATTGTCCCCGTACACAAAGATGTACGGATGGAGGACAACCACGCCACCGGAAACCTCAATAATGTCCCCGGTCGGAGTTGTCCCAGTAGAGTCTACAAGCGGGGACAGAGTAAGCCCCGCAATGGAGCCTGCCAACACTGGCGACACGGCTGTTGAGTCAATCTGGGTTAAATTAAGACCCGCGTGCGCTACTAACAATTGATTGCCAGAACCCTGCGAGTCATAACTTGAATCAAACTGCCACAGGTTCAAATCGTTTGATGTGAAGGTAGTGATCGTAGCGACAACAATAGAAAACCCAGAGCCTGAACCACCAAGGTTGGTGTTTGAGGCGCTCAATGAGTTCCCAACAACGTAATTGTTACCGTAACTAGTAATGGTAACAACGGTGACTGCACCACCAGAAACTGTGATGCTGGCTTTTGCGCCTGATCCTGCTCCGCCCGTCAAAGGAACAAGCGTATACGAACCGTTGACATATCCAGAGCCACCAACAAGCGTGTTTAGCGTTAAGAGTCTGCCTGTAAATGTGAATTGATTTATCCCAGACCCAATGCCGTCGTTGTCAATGTTGACGACTTCTAAACCTGCGTTGTAACCGTTAAAAACCTGATTGTTCCCGTCAACGGAATTGACATACATCCCGCGAGAGTACCCATGAGCATTTTCGACTATGGCCCTGTAACCACCAATCTTGCGGGGGCGACCTCTTTGGAAACGAACCCACAGACCGTCGTTGTAGCAGTTGGCATCGAAAACGGTTCCGTCCCGTTGAATTCCGGGTTGAGTGTCCAGCGAGAAGACTTTTTTGGTCAAAATGTGCCCCCAAGCACGCCGCCACTAAAAGTTCCAGTCCCAACAATTGCAATACCTGTGGCAGAAACTGTTGATCTCAAAACGCCAAGAATTGCCGTATTGAATTCACCCGAAGCGGCGCGATAAATACCCGTTGTTGTTTCTGAAGCAAAATTCAATGACGGTGCGCCAACGGATCCATTAATCAAGCTGATTGAAGACGACCCAGCAAGGATGGTGTTTGCGTTGTACAGGTTGACTGAGTCGCAAACCAGCGTTGCTTGGGTGCCCACAGTCAAAACCGCCGTAGCACCAGACCCCGTAGAAATGGTGACTGTAAATGCATTGGTTGTTTCATTCAAGATGTAATACACCTGCACCGTGGAAGGAACAATTATTGTTACGTTTCCCGTCAATGCTCCCGTGTACTTTTGGAATACGTTAGAAGCCTCTGAAGCGGTTAAGGTGTAAGTCCCAGTCAAAACTGCTTTGGATAATTGGGTAAACGCAAACTGCGTAGACTTACCCAAGCCAACGGTGTAGAAGGTCGAGCCACTGCACACAATAATGCAAGAGTCTGTCGGCTGAAGAATAATTGAGGAAGATCCGTTAATCGTGTCTCCGCCAGAACCTGAAGCAGTCAACGCGCCAGTTCCGCTGTTACGCAAGAACATAAACCAGTTATTGCCTAATGTAGAGGCGGCGGTCAGGGTCAGGGTGCCAGCGCCGCCAGTCCAAACATAAGTGTTGGATCGGTCAGTGGTCAGTGCGGTGTAATTAGAGGAGAAGGTTGTAACAGGCTGAGACTGGTTCAGCGTCTGACCAATTGCAAGCAGGCCGTACCCGGCAAGGGTCGCGGCATCAGCGCCAGAGGAGCCAATACCGTAAGCAATGATGCCCCAAGTACCTGCGGTGGTAGCATTTGTGGTGATGTAGATGTACTGCGCCTGACCAGCGGCAACAGTGACAATTGTGTTTGCGCCTGTGTAGTCTTTGACCGTCACAGAGACAGAGCCGACGTTGCGAATCAGGGCATCCTGACCTACCGACGCTTGGTTGGCAGGCGGCATCCACAACTCGTTTGCCGTGGAGGCTGTTGACACCTCCATAATGCGGGCGGCGGCGTCGTCAGCAGTTGTGCCGTTGATAGGCCAAGTCAACTGCAAGTCCGTTGTCAGCGTAATTCGGCTGTATGAAACATCCGTTGGCTGGATGACGTTACCGGTGAAGGGCGAGTTGTAACTCATGGTCAAGTATCCAATTATGTGTCGAGAACCGTCGATTGACGGTCACCGATTCTTTGCAAATCCTCAGCCTTTAGCGTCTGGATTATTTGGTCATAGTTCTGTTGCCACATAGGCATACGATCATCATTCTTGAGGAACGGCATGGCCTGCAACAGCGACCCGTAGAGCAACGCCTGAGGGGCGTAGATGGTGAACCAGTTGGTCTGGTTAGAAGAGTCAAGCGGTTGGATCCGCTCGTAATACAGAACCTCAAATTCATAGGCTACGGCTGGGGAGGGCGCAACAAGCCAGTGGGTATAGTCGTAGTCGCCGTAATAGGCAGGCACGCCAGTCACCGTTGCGTCTGGGTTGTACCCACGCAGGTACTCATACTTGCGAAGCAATACAGGCTGTTTCTCGCCCGATACGGTGACATTCATGGAGACCGTCTTGTGCCAGCGGGCGGGCTTGTCAATGATCGGCTGACCTATCACCATTGTGCTGGTGTTCACAGTCATGTTGCCCAAGAACTTAATCTGGGAAGCAATAATTTGCTCCGCCAGCATAATGAAAAGAGGTATTTTTTCAATGGTTGCGTCGTCAGAGCGCTCCAGATATGACTGGATATTCTCGACTAAAGAATCATAGGTCATTACAGAGGCAGTGGTCATGAAAATTCCCTAGTCCCAGTTTTATCAATAATCAAAGCCATCTTGCGGGGTGCCGCAGTCAGCAGGGGGATGCTCAGATGCGTCCAGCTATCCATTTCGCGGATAAGCTGGTCATAGGCCAGCCCAGAGGCCCGCACCGCCCTCACCACAGCGTCAGGACTCATCCCCGGCACTCGGATGTCAGCCGCGCAGCCAACGCGATGCTGGCTGCTCTCGCGGCTTCCACAGGCTGCATTAACTGCGGCTGACCGATATCCAGACGTAATCATCACCATTTTATCGCCCAGAACCTCCCTGACCCGCTCCAGAAACTCCGCCAGCCTTTGCAGGTTGGCTAATGCGTCTGCGTCTGGAGTGTTGTCGAGTGTCCGGTGGTCGGTACGGGTTAGTTCAGCAAGGGTGAAATGAGGGGTCACTTGTTACCCGGATCTGCCCGTCCAGCCGCACCCAGACCCAGTGCAGCCGCCAGACCCTGCACAAGCATTTGATACTGCGGGGGAACCATCGGGATGCCAATGGCAAACAGAATCCCCAGACCAGCAAGCGTCGAGGGTTCGCCAAACCGTTTCCTGAGAAAGCCCATAATAGTCTCCTAGAAGTTTCCGCCTACGGGGTTTAACACTCCAACCGGAGCATCGGTAATGATTGTCGATCCCGGCTTGATATGTCCATTTGTAAAGGGCGATTCGTTGATCGGGCCGTAGCAAGAGGCAAGCTGCGCCCCGTTGACCAGTTTGGTTTGCTTGACGCAAATGAAACTCCACATATTGCTCATGCCAGAATCTTTGCCAAGTATGAAGGATCTCTTCACAAGTGGCGCAACCGCCCAGCTAGGTGCTTGTGGCGCTTCGCTGACGGTAGAAAACAGGCTCCAAACTTTGCCGGGAGGAGCATCACATGAGTTATTCATCAGCGCACCGTTAGCTACGCTGCGGCCCGTAAGAACAGGGCAGACTGCCATCCCCTCTTGAAACACTTTGCCCTTCACCGTTATCGTCTTGCCAGTAGGTGTGGAGCCAGACGCAGCGCAGAGCGCATATTCGCCATTACAGATCATCAGTTCTGT